>OCQB01000009.1_pt1 | contig 285156 bp, 256 predicted proteins | sample 1538631 | NCBI WGS metagenome assembly OCQB01 (sample SAMN04571713, study PRJEB22368) | human gut metagenome | biome: human gut; material: stool | host: Homo sapiens | place: Luxembourg | collected 2012-10-19
ATTAACAATAACTACTTTTCTTTTTTATGCTATTATTGTAAAAGACAAATTACAATTTATCGTTATGTTAAAAAGCATTGCTTGTGGCAACGGGTATTTATATAATATACTGAATTTGATGAAAGGAGAAAGTGTATTATGTTAAAAGATAATTTAAAAATATTAAGAAAAAATAAAGGACTTTCACAAGAAGAATTAAGCATCAAATTACATGTTGTTAGACAAACAGTTTCAAAATGGGAATCAGGTTTATCTGTACCAGATGCTGAAATGTTAATGACTATATCAGAAATATTAGAAACACCCGTTAGTGAAATTCTAGGTGAAAGTATAGAAGGAAAAGAAAAAAATGATTTAAAAGTAATATCAGAAAAGTTAGAAGTCATTAATGAACAATTAGCAATGAAACAAAAGCAAAAAAGAAAAATGTTAGTTAATACATTAATAGTTGCTGATGTATGTTTAATAATATTATTTATCTTATTAGCAATATTAGGAAGTCCATATCAATCATGGGATTATAGTGATCCAGAGTGGTCAGTAATTGGAACTTTATGGCATTCGTTTGAATGGGTATATTTCAAAGTAGCTCCACTTATGGTTATTGTTATAACAGCAATACTTGGAATAATATTTGTTAAAAGAAAAAAATAGTAAATTACAATTTATTAGTGAGATTGGTTTGAAATATAACCAGTCTTTTTATAAAAAAAATTTATTTGGTGTCTAGATTAGAAAATATTTCCATCTATGGTGCCTAACATAATATAACAAAGAATATGAATAGTTATATTAAAATACAAGTATTGATTTGAAATAGCTTCATAAAAAACAACATTATACATTTTTATAATCTATTTTTTAAACCTATAATTAAGCAGTTTTAATTAATTTACCTTTATTAATTCTTATAAACCACTTTATTATAACCGTGTTTTGCTTTGAAAGATATAATAGATATTAAACATGCTATCTTAAAATCTAATAATAACTCTAGCAGTTTTAAACCTTAAATTAATCTTTATATATTTGTATATATTATTATTATTTTTTTAAAGTTTAATTTTAACACTAGTTTAGTCATTAAAATAAATATTAATTTTTAAGAAAATAATTATTATTTAGAAAATGTATTAGGCCTTGACAAGGCTAACTTAGGCTAAGACGACAGCTCTATAAAAAAACTTACGATACTATAATAGTTCGTAAGTCGTATTTAATTGGAGCCATAAAGGTTGAAGTCGGACAACCTTTATTTTTCTGTATAATAGGTAGTAATAAACTACTAACTGATTTAAGTATACCATGAAAATACTAAATTTTAACAAAAAAGTGATGATAATTATTAAGCAGGATAAAGAGAATGATAGCACTGTCCTAATTAATTCTATATAAATATAGGAATAGTTGTGCTATCATTTCTTATTTTGCACTTTCAAAATTAAGTTAAAAATATGGAAGAATTCTACCATACTTTTTATTTAAATCAATTAATTAAAGGGTTTGCGAGGTTTTATTTTACTTCCAACTGTTGGATATATACTAGATATGTTGGATGAATCTTGGATGTTTAAATTTAGTTTCAAAATATGTTGAAATTATGGTATAATTATATATAGAAGTGAGAGATAAATTGTAATTTGTTGAAATGGAGGATTGAATATGAAAAAAATATGTATTAGCGTAGGAATTGTTTTGATAGGACTTATTGCAATGGGAATTATAACAAACTATATAGATAGTGGTAGAGTAACAACAGGACATGAGCCAAAATATTGTATCAAAATAGTTAATAATGATGGCAGTAAAGTGACATATTGGGGATTAGGTTATAAAGTTATTAGATATGTTGGAGTATCACCAAATGAACCTTATGAAAATAATATTGGCGTTAAAATGGGTAGTTGGTTTATGAGATATGAACTAGAACAAAAACTTAGTGCAAAAGAAATCAATAATTATATTATTAATTATTTAGAAGATAATAATGATATATCTAATTTTGCATTCAATTATGTTGATGATATAACTAATAAAGTAATAGTTGGTTTAATAAATAATAGTAAAGAAGAACAAGAAAAGTTTATTAAGAAAGTATTTATTGATGATGAAGCAAAAATATTAGATGCTATAAATAATCAAGAAATAATAAAATTTGTCGAATCTAAAGATGTTTTTGAGGGAAAAATCATTGTTGCAGAAGAAAACTATATAACTGTTGAAGTATTAAGAGATAGTAAATCATTTAAAGTGAAGGATAAAGTAACAATGAAAATATCAAGGACAACAAATGGTACAAATGATTATTATGTAGTAAATAATAAAGTAAGAGTTACATTTAGTGGTTTAATTGAAGATTCAAATCCACCACAAGTCAATGCAGTAAATATAGAACTTATATCGTAATGCAAATTACAATTTAGTAATTAGTTAAAAAAATAGTAATTTGAAAGTGAGTTGACTATTGATGACTAACACAAATTTTGTAAGTAATAGTTTAAAAGAAAAAGGTTTATATCCTAAATCTGAAAATAAACAATTCGGACTAAACATATCTTTAACAAGTAATAAAGAATTGATAATAAATGGAACAAGCGAGGATTTTATAGAATTGTCAGATTTACTTGTTTCATTGGCTATGTCTAAAACTAATGATCATCATCATATTGATGAACTTACTCTTATAAATGATAATTCTTCAATAAAAGAGATAATTATCGAAAAAAAATAAATTACAATTTAGGAGTATGATAAAGTGGAAAAACATACATTTGAAGAAATAAAAGAATTACTATTAAAAAGTATAAATGAAGATGATTGTGAATCTGAATTAACTATTAGATTTATAGATAGAGATAGTGCTTATATGATAATTATTTATGATGATTATTGTTCTTTTCAAAGATGTGATGGTGGATTAACTGGAGAAAAAAAATATCAAACTTTAGATGAAATGTACAAAGCACAACAAATAGATAACATTATATTGGAAAGAGATTGGGACAAAATTATAAAATTTGACAGTATTGATTTTGAAGCATTGGGTTATTGGAGGTAATTACTAAATTACAATTTAGTAATTAGTTAGATAAATAGTAATTTGTATGGAGGATTTTATGAAAGAAATTTTAAATAGAATAAGAACTCCTGATAAAAATATGAAAATAGAAAACAAAATTTTAAATACTTTTTTAATCTTTTTATTAGGAATAATATTAGGCATATTTTCTAAATGGTTAGATAATATGAGTATTGATGATACAATATGGTGGCAAAACATATTAGGAATATTAGATTTAAGGAATGTATTTTCTTTATTTGGAATATGGTTGTTTATTGCTATAACAATATCTGTATTTAGTAAAACGCCATTAAGAGCTAGTTTAAATGTATTTTTATTCTTTATAGGGATGACAACAAGTTATCATTTATACACAATCTATTTTAGTGGCTTTAATCCCATGAAATACATGATGATATGGTATGGTATAACATTGATTTCTCCGTTACTAGCTTATGTCTGTTGGTATGCTAAAGGTAAAAACAAAGTATCGATGATAATAAGTAGTCTAATTCTTTCAGTAATGTTTATATCGTCATTTCACATTGGAATATGGTATTTTGATTTAAAAAGTATAATTGATTTATTGATTTTTATAGGAACAGTCATTGTGTTATATGTAAATCCTAAAAATACTATTTATAGTTTAATTATAGCATTGGTCTTGTCGTTTGTAGTTAATGCTATATTATAATACAAATTACAATTTTATAGTTTGTTAAAAATAGAAAATTGGAGAAAATAATGAAAAAAAGTGAATTTAAAAAAATGATGAAAAAAGAAAATAAGGCATTTAAGAACTACTATGTTTATGAAATGATCCTTATATTGTTATTAGCAATTATAGTTATACCAAATATTATATTAACAATAAATAATATGATCCCATTTAATATAACAATCATTAATACACTTTTAATTATTATTGTAGCACTTCCTATTATATTGCTTGATATAAAGAATGATTTAGATATTAAAAATATGCATCAATATTATTTAAAAGAAAAGAAAATACCAGAATACAAAGATAAAACAAAAAATTTAAATGTATGCTTAATAATTAGCATAGCAGTTTTAATTGTTTGGACTATTATAACAATACCAAATATTACAAAAACTGAAAATTTAAGTGAAATTGAAAACACAATGGTCATTACTACTAATAAAGGAAATAATATTGAAACACAATATAAAATGTTTGATGGATTTAAAATAAAGATTCCAAGTGAATTTAAAATAATGAGTGATGAAATTGTTAATATTAAATATCCAAATGGAAATGCACCATCACTTGTTTATACAAATGACAAAACAACAATTAATGTAGCACTGGTTATGAATGATGTTACAATGAAAAATAGTCAGATAGAAGAATATGTCAAAAAAATGGAATCGACTTATAAAAATTATTCAAAAGATGTAAAATTAAATTTTTGGGAAAGAAACAATCATAAAATTGGCGAAATGGAATTTACAACAGAGGGATCAGATACAGAAATCTATAATCATATTATTGTATTTTCTGTTAATGATAAATTAAGATTAGTTAATTTTAATTGTACTAAAGAACAAATGAGTGAATGGAAAGAAGTTAGCAAATTTATTGTGGACTCAATAATGTTTGAGTAATATAGGAGGAGAGAAAGATGAAAAAGAAATTATTTGCAATTTTACTTTGTGGGGTTATGGTTTTAGGACTTGCTGGATGTGGCAATCCAGTTAGTGATTCTAAAAAAGAATTAGAAGATGCTAAAAATGATTTAGAAGAAACTTATAAAAAATATGGATGGGTTGAGAAAGAAACTGTAAATACTATTCTTGCTAAATTTAATACTGAAATAATGGATAGTGGATTAAATACACCTGCTAGTGATGATTATATGGTTGTGGATAATGGTAAATATTGGTTTGCACTATCTGATGATGTTGCATTCTACCTAAAACCAGTTGAATCATCTGGAAATAAAGAAAAAGATATTCTTAATATGAGTGCTATTTATATGGATAATGACAAGTATAATGAAACTACTGCCATAAAGTATACAAAACTTTTGATTAAAGCCAATAATGAAGAAATTACTGATTCTGAAATTGATGAATTGTTAAAAGAAGCCAAAGAAAAATCTTCTGCTAAAGCAACAGCTAATAATGGTAAAGGTATTTCAGTAGGAATCTCAAATGCCAATGATCATTATGAATATCAAGTTATTAGAGTATATAAATAATCATAAATTACAATTTAGTAATTAGTTAGAAAAATAGTAATTTGTAGTGTGGAGGTATTTATGTTTGGATATGTATTTATGATATTAATGGGAATATGCTTTTTAGTATTAGGAATAATGAATTTTAAAGGGAATATTAATTCTATTCATTCTTATAATAGAAAAAGAATAACTGAAAAAAATAGAAAGCCGTATGGGAAACTTATGGGAATTGGTACTATTATAATAGGGCTTGGTATGATTATAACCGGTGTTTTAGAAATAATATTTGAATTAGAAAACTTGTATTATATTATGATAGGTACTATTATTCTTGGTATTGCTATAATGTTATATTCACAAATAAAATATAACAAAGGAATTTTTTAGTAACAAATTACAATTTATTGATGAGATTAGTTTGAAATATAACTAGTCTTTTTATTTTGATAGAAAAAATAATGACAAATGTCACAGGGTGATGATTTCGTCCATCAGGGTGTGATGAAAATGTCCATCTATGGGTGATGATTTTGTCACACATAATATAATAATATAATATAAAGAATTAATATAACAAGAGTATAAATATTTATATCAAAAAAACAAGTATTAAGTTGGTAGTTTACTTGTTTTAAAAATATTTTTATATAGCTGTGTTCCATCTGAACTTCTTATATTTGATAAATTAATAGTGATTATTCCAAGTTCTAATTTGTTACTTTTAAACTTATCATTATCTTTTATAGGTATTATTCTTATTATTCTTTCTATATCATTTTTAGGTGTAAATGATAAATTAGTAAAGTCTTTATTTGGTTTAATTTCATAATAATTAATATCATACATTTCTTTTAATTTATTAACATAGTTTTCTATTTCAATTCTAGTTCTAAAACCATTGTGTGCTACAGGTATAGGAAATTTATTCTCATCCATAAACATAAATAAATCAAGTGGCGTGTCATAATTATTATGATAATCTATTAAGTCATAATAAAAAGCATTTCTTAAATTTAATTTTCTAATTTCTATTTTTGTACCTAACTTTTCTATTTCTATGTCATCAATATATTTAGAAATTAGTTTTTGTTTATTTGCTTTATCTAAATAATTCCAACGAACAAACAAATCAATTATATTTTCAGGGTGAAGATAATCTTCTATTTCTTTTTTATCTTTAATAAGCAATAAATCATCCATAGTAAAGTTTAAATTTTCATATTGTTTGCTATCTTGTTCTTGCTTTTCTAACACTTGTCTTTTATATTCTATTTGTTTTAATTCATTATCAAACTCATCAAGTTTAACTATACCCTTAATGTATGCTGTTTTAATCCTATCTTTTTCCTTATCTAGTTCTTTTAAATTCTTTTTATAATCCATTTTATTATAATCAAGTTTTGACTTTATAAAAGGCGTATAATAGTCGTTAAATAGGTCATCTATATAAACAAGTGCTAATAGTTCTAATAATATTAAATCTTCAATAGAATCTTCTTTTAAATTAATTTTACAATGATTACATTTATAGTAGTAATACTTTTTATTAAGTTTCTTTTTAACACTAGCTTTACCACCAAAATAATTACCACATTTAGAACATTTTAATTTGTTAGTAAAAAGATATGTAGAAGTTCTTTCATAGTGTCTTGCATTTCTTAATTTTTGATATTGACAAGATTCCCATTTTTCTTTATTAACTAAAGGCTCAACAACATTTTCATAATATGTTGGATGTTTAGTTCTTTTACCATGGATATAATCTCCTTTATATATTTCATTTGATAATATTTTTTGTATTGTTGAATCTCTCCAAGTTTTACCTAAAACATTTTCTTTGTTATAGATATTTGCTATTTTTTGATGGCTTTTACCTTCTAAATATAAATCAAATACTCTTACTACAATATCTTTTGTAAGTGGATTGGGAACTAACTTTTTGTTTTCTCTTTTATAACCTAGTGTAGTTCTACTTGGTAAATGTCCTTGTTTAATTGCACCAGCTAATCCGACTTTAGTTCTTTCAGAACATTTTTCTATTTCATTTTGACTTACACTAGTCATAATTCTCATAACCATTCTACCATTTGAAGTAGTAGTGTTAGATTCATCAGATAGACAATCAATATCACAATCTAAATCATTAACTATTTTCATTAGTTTTTCAATATCATAAACACTTCTAGTAAGTCTATCAAGTTTAAATGCTACAATTACATTAATATTCTTGCTTTTTATGTCCTCAAGCATTTCTTGATATGCTGGTCGTTTATCACTTTTTGCACTGATTCCAGCATCTTTATAAACTTTAAATATTTCATATCGTTTAAACTTACAAAACTCTCTTAATCTTTCTTCTTGTTCTCCCAAGGAAAAACCTTCACGAGCTTGATCCTCTGTACTGACCCTAATGTAAATACCTGCTATTTTATTTTCTTTATTCATATTTTTAAATATCTCCTTTCATATGTTTGGCACTTTAAACCGATTTTTGCAACCTAAAAATTATATCTTTCACTTGTTTGGCACTTTAAACTTGAAAAGTGTAGTCTAAATTCTAAATATTTTAAAAAACACTTCACTTTTGTTTGGTACTTTAAAAGTATTTTTGAAAAGTATAATACTTAAAAAAGATATTTAATGTGTATTTATATAATCTTCTAAATCTTTAAATGATATTTTGCTTTTAAAGGTATTTACATAAACATCATCACATTCATCAAACATTAGGTATTTATTATTCTTAATAATGATGATATGTGGCATAACATAGGCAACATTTGTACCTATTATATTTTTAACACAACCGTTATTTATGATTAGAGTTGTATTAGTAAATCTTCCAATCAACTCAATTTTTCTTTTTAATTTATCATTTATTTTTAATTCTTTTGTTTCTATATTTAACATATAATCAACTCCTTTACATAACAAAAAAACTAACTATTTCTAGTTAGCATTTATTACTCTCAGAAGTTAATTTCCGAGTTTCCTATCAATCTGGAGCAAGTGAGCAGAATCGAACTGCCGTCTCAGCCTTGGCAAGGCCGCATACTAACCGCTGTACTACACCTGCGTAATATACTTTTTCCGTTTGACGAATTTATTTTACCATAAAATGTATAATAATTGCAAGGGTAATTGTAAAAAAAAAAAAATACTGATATAATATATGTTGATAAGAAGGGTTTTATGAAAAAGAAAGTAAGTAATAATATGTATAAAAAAATAAAAAAATCGCTTATTGAATATATAATCTCAAATAGATTATTTATGTCTTATGTGTTAATTTCTGTTATTAGCATGGTTTTAGTGAGAAAAAATACTGTGGGAATTTTTAAAAGCCCATTTCCTTTTTTAACTGATTTGGGCATTATTTTAGTAGTCGGAGCAATTGGTTATTTTATTAAACCACAAAAGCAATATAAATATTTCTTTATATGGGTATGTATTTTTGCTCTTATAGGTCTAGTTAATTCCGTTTATTATGTATTTTATACTTCATTTGCATCATTTGGTGAACTTGCAACTCTTTCCCAAACAGAGACAGTAACAGGTTCAATATGGGAAAAATTTAGATGGAATTATATAATGTTTATTTTTCTACCATTGCTATTTCATTTAATTCATAAAAAATTATCTGATTCTAGTTATTATAATTTTTTAAACTGTGTTGAAAAGGGTAAAAAGATGGCCTTATCAACATTAATCGTGGGAATATTTTGTTTAAGTATTAGTTTTGCTTTTGCAAAGAAAAGTGATTTTTCACGTCTTAATAAACAATGGAATAGACTTTACATTGTTGAAAGATTTGGTGCAATTTTATATCAAGGTAATGATTTACTTCAGACATTAAGACCTAAAATAAGTAGTTTATTTGGCTATGAAGATGCATTAAGAGCATTTAATGAATATTTTGCATCCGAAGAAAATCAAAAATATAAAGAAGATAATAAATATACTGGTATTGCAAATGGTTACAATCTAATTTTTGTTCATATGGAATCTATGGAAGATTTTGCAATGGATTTAACATTTAATGGTAAAGAAGTTACCCCTAACTTAAATAAACTAGCAAAAGAGGGAATGTTTTTTTCTAATTTTTATCCTGAAGTTTCTACGGGTACATCATCAGATACAGAGTTTACACTTTTATCAAGTTTAATGCCTGCAGCATCAGGAACAGTATTTGTAAGTTATTATGATCGAAACTATAATACAATTGCGAAGATACTTTCAAATAATAATTATTATACATTTAGTATGCATGGTAATTTATCATCCATGTGGAATAGAAATAAAGCACATCCATCACTTGGATACCAAGGTATGTATTTTGAAGAAAGTTTTCAATATACCCAAGATGATGTTATTAATTTAGGTATAAATGACAAACTATTTTTTAAACAAGCAATCCCAATTATAGAGGGTATTGAAAATGAACATCAAAATTATATGGGTACAATTATAACATTATCAAATCATTCACCATTTATATTCCAAGATAAATATGGAGAGTTTGATTTATCAGATACGTTTGTAAATACAAAAGGCGAAACTGTTACAACAAATTATTTATCTGGTACAGCTGTAGGAAATTATTTAACATCAGTACATTATGCAGATTCTGCTTTAGGAGATTTTCTAACATATGTTAAAGAGTCATCAGCATTTGATAATACAATATTTGTATTCTATGGTGATCATGATGCTAAACTTACAAGAAAAGATAAAAATTATCTTTATAATTATAATAAAGAGGATGGTTCAGTTTATGAAGAAGGAAATGAGAATTATATTCAATATGATTCATTTAAACATGAACTTAATAAAAAAACACCTTTAATAATGTGGACAAAAAATAGTAAATTAAAAAATATCTTAAAAGGAGAAGTTAAATACTATATGGGTATGATTGATGTTGCTCCAACAATATTAAATATGCTAGGCTATAAAAATGAATATGCATTGGGACATGATATATTTAATATAAAAAATAATAATGTAGTAGCATTCCCTAATGGTAATTTCTTAAGTAGTGTTATGTATTATAATAATTCAACCGGAGAGTATTATGTAATAAATGATAGTACAGTAATTGATGATAATTATGTTGATAAAACTAAAGAAAGTGTTGAAAAGATGCTTGAAGTATCTAATTCAATAATAGTGTATGACTTATTAAATAAAAAGGAGAGTAGTAATGACTAGGAGAAAAAAGCAAATAAAAAAATCGGCATTAATGATAATTGTACTTACTATTTTAATTAGTATTGGCCTTTATTTTTTACTTTTTTCTAAAAGTACCGGAGGATTACTTGTAAGAAGTAAAGATAAAACTGCTAAGTTTGATTATACACTAGATAAAGAGAATACAAATTTAATGAAAGAAAATTTTAAAGAACTTAAGGATATTCTTGCAAATGATAATATTAATTATGAAGATTATGCAAAAACTTTAGCTAAACTATTTATAATCGATTTATATACAATTGATAATAAAAAAAGTATGTATGATGTAGGTAGTCTTGAATATGTTTATGATAAAGAAAATTTTAAAACTAGATGTCAGAATACTTTATATAAAGGATTAAATGATAAAAGTACGAGAAAAAATAATGAATATCCTATTGTAGAAAGTATTAATATTGATAGTTTTGAAAATGGTGAATTTACTTACAATGATAATAAATATGAATCATATGAAATAACTTTATCTTGGGATTATAAAAAAGATTTAGGTTATGATAAAAAGGGAAAAGTAACAATAATTAAAATCGAAGATAAATTATATGTTGTTTCCTATGAAGGGGGCGAAAAATGAAACATTTAAAAAGAAAATTCAAAAGAAGTAAGCCCATAGCAAGAATTGTATATTTTTTAGTAATAATCATCTATATAATTAGTTATGCCTTCTTTGTAAAAAGCATTGTATCATTAACAGGTATTGAAACATTATTAAGATATATCCTTCTTATACTTTTTGCCTTATATATAATTATGTATGCATTTATAAATTTCTTTAAATTATGTGTAAGAAAATATAAACATTTTATAATTACTTCGGTAATAAGTGTGATATTAATCATTATATTTATTTTTTCTTCGAGTATAATTGATTTACTGCTTGGAAAAATATCTTCATTAACAAATTCAAATAACTCAAAATATACAACATATTTAGTTACTTTATCTAATGAAAAGTATAATAAAAATATGGTACTTGGTATGGTTAGTGATGAAGATGATTATGAAGGAAATGTTTTAGCAAAAAAATTAATTAAGAGGGAAAAAATTAAAAATAAAATAAAAGAATTTAAATCAGAACTTGATTTACTTTATGCATTATATGATAAAGAGGTTGGAGGAATATTTATAAGTGGTAGTTACATATCAAGATATAGTAATGAAGTTGATTTTACAAATATTGCAACAGATACAAAAAAAGTATTTGAGATAAGTGAAAAAAAGAAAATTAAAAATAATGATTATTCTTCGAATAAAAGTTTAAATGAACCATTTACTGCCCTTATTTTAGGAGTGGATTCTGAAACGGATGAACTTAATGATGATGCTGCCTTTAATGGGGATACAATTATTTTAGCAACATTTAATCCAAAAACTTTAAGCGCAACGCTATTTTCAATTCCAAGAGACACTTATGTTCCAATTGCTTGTAAAGGAAAAGCATATAATAAGATTAATTCCTCAGCGGCATATGGTACAAAATGTGTAACTGATACTATAGAAAATTTAACTGGTATAAATATTGATTATTATGTGAAAATTAATTTTAAGGGTGTTGTTGATTTAGTCGAAGCTTTAAAGGGAGTTACTGTTGACGTTGAAAAACCAGATTTTAATTTTAATCAAGGTGTTAACTGTAATGGTAAAGTATGTGAACAAAACTCTGATAGATTATGGGGAAGTCACACTGTATATATTGAACCAGGGGTTCAAACTTTAAATGGTGAACAGGCACTTGCTTATTCAAGATGTCGTCATTTATATGCAATAAGTGATTTAGCAAGAAATAAACATCAACAAGATGTAATAATGGCTATTGCTAAAAAAATGTTAACTATAAGAAGTTATAATCAATTTGAAAAAGTATTAAATGCTGTTAGTAAAAATATATCTACGAATATGAATCGTGATTCAATATTATCAGCTTATCAAATATTAAAGAAAATGGTTGGTAATATGCTTTCTGATGAAGACTTTATCAATATTCAAAAAACATATCTTGAGGTATATAACTTAAATGTTACATTATCTTCGGGAAGAGTATCAAGTGCTCTTGGTTATTATGAAGATAGTTTAAAAGATATTGTTAAAATAATGAATATTAATTTAGGTAAAGAAAATAGTGAAGTTATTAAATCATTTAGCTATTCAATTAATGAAACTTATGAACCTTATATTGCTGGGAAAGGCATTACAACTGGTGCAACAAATTCAACTCTTGCAAGTTTTATTGGAAAAACAAGAGATGAAGCTCAAAATTATTGTGATAAAAATGATTTAAATTGCTCATTTTCATATGTAGATAGTCAAAGTGCTAAGTATAATGCTGGTGTTGACACTGATTTAATTGGTAGTCAAAATCCACCTGCAGGAACACTTTTAAGAGGAGTATCCTCACCACATTTTTATATTAATGGAGAAGTCTTAAATGATTAGACTTCTTTTTTATATGAAAAAACCACACAATTTGTGTGATTTATAAAGTTAAATTATCAATTACAACCTCTGAGGGAGTATCATTTTGATTTTGAATTTTAATTATACTCATATCCTCAAGGTAACTAAATACATGTTTTAAATAGTCATTATCTCCGCCAAGGGTTTCAGAAATATGACTAGTAAAATCTTTACCATAATTATTTATTAAATTACATATTGCAGTAATACCCTTATTGTAAGATATAACTGTGGCTATTATTACTTCATCTTTTGTAATATTTCCATTTAAATAATATTTATTATATAAAGTAGCATATTGATTATTTAGTATCATACATCCAATTTTAATTGCATATTCTGGATTTGCTAAACTAGAACTATCAATTCTTTCTTTATCTACATTACCAGTTTCATAATTATATGCGCTAATTTCATAACCATTCCATATTGATTCAATTTGCATAACTCCATTTGCACCAATATTTGAATTATTGATTTCATTATAGGCATTTTCTTGAGTAAGAATAGCCATTACAAGTTTACTATCTAGTCCATATGTAGTAGCATATTTATTTACTAAATCTGTATAGTTTTCTTTAGCATAATTACTTTTTTCACTATTTGATCTATCTTCGTAATCAAAACTATAAACAGGCTTATCATCCTCATATAAATATTCTTCGTCAATTATTACATTGTCTGTGTTTATGGCTGGAGCATCTTGTGTAAGTGTTAAATCTTCATTAGTTTCCTTTATAGCTATAGGAATATCTTCGGTAAGTTCATTACTTTCATAAGTAGCTTCATTTGTGGGAATATCTTGTGCCAATTCAACATTTTCATTTTTTAAATTTGTTAAACTAACATTATTTTTTTCTTCATAATTAACTAAAAAATCAGGTTTATATTTTTCAGTATCTATTTCAAATGTAATATTATTTGAATCCTCTTTAGTTTTTTCACTAGATACTGCACTAACTTTATTTTTTTTCAAAGCTACACCTGTAAGCATAGAAAGAAGTGAAGCACTTATTATAACTTTTTTTAAACAATTTTGTTTAGATTTATTGAGATTAGGTACTTTACTAATTAAAGTATTAATAACTTTTCTATCTGTTATAGTAAACTCATTAAAACCAGTTTTTTGAAATTTAACATTTTCAAAGGAATTTAAAATTCTATTAACTCTTATTAAATAACCATCGAGTGATATAGACTTATTACTAGTTTCTAAAAAAGCACTATTGAGGTTACCATTATCATCTAAAGTAATTACTATACATCTTGACACAATAAACTCCACATATCATCAACATATTTTCTTTTATCTTCGGGTATTTCTAATAAAACTATATTTCCATCATTTATTTCATATTTATTTATTATAACATCTAAATTACCTTGATCTGTTAATGTGTTATCTGTGTAAACAATATAATTTTCATTATCAATATTAAATGTTTTTAATATTTCATATGTTTCTTTTTCATTTTTTTCATTTATTATTTCAAATTTATTATCCATTTTTATCCCTTATTTCTTTTTATTCTTACCATTTGTTTTTTTCTTTTTCTTTCTTTTAACAGTTTTCTTTTTAGTAGGTCCTTTTCCTTTATAACGATTATTTATATTTGCATTAGTTTTCTTTGGTTTATTTGATGTATTACTCTTCTTTTTAGGAGTATTTTCCTTTGATTTAACATTAGTATTGTTTTTATCTTTTGCATTTTTACTATTATCTTTATTCTTAACTTCTTTAGCTTTATCTTTAGTTTCTTTAATAACTTTGTTTTCTTTTTTAACTGTATCTTTCTTAACAGAAGCCTCTTTAGTTTCTTCTTTTGTCTTAGAAACCTCTTTAGTTTCAATATTTTCTTTAGTAATTTCTTTTTCTCTATCAGTAACCATTTTTTCAAGTTTTAATTTATCTCGTTGTTCTTTTTGATACCACAAAATTAAACCTATTGTTACTAAAACAATAAGATAAAGTGAAATTAAAACAATAAAAACAATATCAATTGGATCAAAAACTCTATTCATATCTCATCACTAATTAAATTATATTATATTTTACTAAAAAGATAAAGTTATTTTTGATGGCAATATGTAAAAAATATGCTAAAATATTTAATGTATTTAGGAATTTATATTCGTAAATACATATAAACAGCAATGTTTATTAAAGTTGGAGTACCTGATGCCTTAGTGGGAATCAAAAAAGTGACTAGGAATTACCTAGTTTTATTTTGTAAATAAACTTTTATTAGTAAGTTTTTCTTTTAATTATGGTGAAAATGGTATAAAATATGTGTAGGTGAGAGAAGTTATGTTTAAGATAAATAATTTAAATGTTTCAGTTAATGATAAAAATATATTAAATGATTTAAATGTTGAACTGCCTGATGGACAAATTCATGTTATTATGGGTAAAAACGGAATAGGAAAATCTACTTTATGTAAGGTAATTATGAATTATCCTGGTTATACTAAAAAAGGTAATATTGTTTTTAATAATAAAGATTTACTTAAGATGAGTACCTATGAAATTGCTAAAGAAGGAGTAATGCTAATTAGTCAAAATCCTGCGTCAATCGAAGGAGTAAGTAATGCAGAAGCCCTTAGAACTGCTTTAAAAGAAAGAAATGAAGGAACTTTAGATATCTTTAAATTTAATAAAGAGATGGAAGAAATTTGTGATAAACTTGCTTTAGATAGAAGTTTTATTCATAAAGATATAAATGTTGGAGCATCAGGTGGAGAAAGAAAAAAAATTGAACTTCTTCATATGGGTATTTTAAAACCTAAATTTATTATTTTAGATGAAATAGATTCAGGACTTGATGTTGATGCTTTAAAAGTAGTTTCTAATTTTATTAATGAATATTATAAAACATTTAAGCCTACAATATTAATTATAACTCACCATACAAATATTATTAAATATATTAAGCCTAACTATGTACATATTTTAGATAATGGTAAAATTGTTAAAACTGGAGATTATCATTTAGCGGAAAATATTGAAAATATCGGTTTTAATGAGGCATTTACTATAAGTGAAGAAGGAAAAGATGAATAATATATTAATGGATAATATTATAAATATTATTAATGAAAATAAAAGCCTTGTTTTAGAGGTAAAAAATAATTTAATAATTAATATATTTAATGAAAATGATATTAAAATGGATATAAATATTATTCAGCATAATAACTCAATTTTAAAAATTAACTATTTAAGTATTAATAAAGGAGATAGTAATGTTTTAATAAATGTTTTAATAAAGGGAAATAATAATAAATGTGATATAAATTATCATGTTATATCAGAAAATGGTTATAGTAAGTCAAAGGTAAGTGTAAAAGCAAATAAAAATACTTTTGGAAATGTTATAACAGAAAATTTAAAAGGTTTAAAAGAGGATGGAAATATCTTAATTGAACCAATTCTTGAAATTGATACTAATGAAGTTGAGGCATCACATTTTGTAACTATTGGAACTTATGATGAAGAGAGTTTACTTTATTTAAATTCTCTTGGTATTAAAGAAAATGATGCTAAAAAACTATTAAAAAAGAGTTTTGTATTAAGTATGTTTGATGATAATTTTAAAAAGGAGGTTAACTATGAATAGAGAAGATTTTCCAATTTTAAAAAATGATATTATATATTTTGATAATGGTGCAACTACTTTGAAACCAAAATGCGTAATTGATAAAATAACGGATTATTATGAAAATTATAGTGCTAATGCCCATCGAGGTGATTATGATATATCATTTAAAGTTGATATGGAATATGAAAAATCTCGTGATTTAGTAAAAAATTTTATAAATGCTAAATATAATGAAGAAATTATTTTTACATCAGGAACAACAGAAAGTTTAAATATGATTGCTTCAGGGTTTTTTGCTCCCTTAATCGAGGAAGGTGATGAAATATTAATTACTACTTCAGAACATGCCTCAAATGTACTACCTTGGTTTAGACTTGAAAATGAAAAGGGTGCAGTAGTAAAATTAATTGATTTAGATGATAGTTTCCATGTTACTTTAGATAATGTAAAAAAAGCTGTTACACCAAGAACTAAGATTATTTCACTTGCAATGGTTACTAATGTAATTGGTGATGTAAGACCAATTAAAGAAATATGTGCTTTTGCTCATGAATTAGGTATTTTTGTAGTGGTTGATGGTGCTCAAAGCGTTCCCCACATGAAAGTAGATGTTTCCTATCTTGATTGCGATTTTTTAGCTTTTTCTGCCCATAAAATGTTAGGACCAACTGGAGTGGGAGTACTTTACGGTAAAAAAGAACTTTTAGAAAATTTAAATCCTATTAATTTAGGCGGGGGAATGAATGAATCATTTGATAATCCTAAAGAAATATATTTAAAAGATTTACCTTATCGTTTAGAGGCTGGAACCCCAAATATCGCTGGAGTAATTGGTTTTGGAGAAGCTATAAAATATTTAAATAATATTGGTATGGATAAAATTCATGAAAGAGAAATGAAATTAAAAGATTATTTAATAGATAAAATGATAAAAATACCTTTTATTGATATTGTTAATGTTGAATGTGATAGTGCAATTATTTCCTTTAATGTTGATGATATCTTTGCTCAAGATGTAGCATTTTATTTAAATAAATATAATATATGTGTAAGAGCGGGTAATCACTGTGCTAAAATACTTAAAAATGCTACAAAAGTTAATAATACAATAAGAGTTAGTTTATATTTTTATAATACAGAAAAAGAAATAGATGAATTTATTGAACTTATTTCTAACAAAGATAAAATCTTAAAGGAGATGTTTTAATGGATGCAGAACTTAAAAGAGAAATAATTATGGAACATTACCAAAACCCACTTAATAAAGATAAAGTTATTGGTGAAGGATATGAAAAAGTAAATACCTCTAATCAGTCATGTATTGATAATATAGATCTATATATTTTAATAAAGGATAATATAATTAAAGATATTTGTTTTACTGGAGAGGCTTGTGCTATAAGTATTTCCTCAACATCAATAATGATAAAAAACTTAATAGGTAAAACAGTAAATGAAGCAAAAGAATATATTAATAACTTTTTAAATATGGTAAATGAAAAAGAATATAACAAAGATTTATTAAATGAAGGATTAGTTTATGAAGATATTTATAAACAATCTTCGAGAAAAACTTGCGCTTCGCTTCCATATCGTGGTATAGTAGAGGTACTAGAAAAATATTAAGAATAAAAAGATTGACTATTCTTGTGATAAGATAAGGATAGGGTATGGAAAATAATTTACAAATTGGAGTTGTTCTTAAGAAAAAAGAGAATATTTATACTCCAGAAAAAACAATTTATGGTTATTTTAAAGAAGAAGAAAAAAAGTTTGTTGATGAAGATAACACTCAATATGATATTATTTCTTCGAAAAAAGATAATGCAGTTGCATTTGTTTTTGATGTTGAAGTTTTGTTAAAACTTTATAATACTGATAAAGAAAATTTACCAATTATATTTTTTAAAGATATAAGTAATTATTTAATCGTAGAAAATGAAGATGATATAAAATACATTTTTAAAGGAGAAGCACCAGAAATATTAGAACCTAATGAATTTGCTAATCATTTTGTATCTTTAGTTAATGGTAAAAATGCTGAATACTTTAATTTAGATACAAGTAAAGAGTTATGTATGGGTTTATATAACAAAGTATTTATGCAACCTGAGGCTATTAAAAAGCTAGTTGTTGGTATATCTACTCATTATTTAGATACCGAAGGTATTAAAAAAAGTAATATTATTATTGATGGTAAAAAAGGTTCAATTCAAAACGATATAGTTTCTGTTTTAAAGGATACTTTACCAGCAAAAGTTTATTATGAAGATTTAAGTAATGAAAATTTTTCTTTTGATGCACTATTTATGAGTCTTGCAAATACAGGAAGTGAGTTAAATTCAACATTAATTTTAGATAATGCAGAAAGTTTATTATTTAATCCAAATAGTTATGTTTCCTCTTCGAGTGAAAATACTTTAAGAGATTTAATGATGGGAATTGATTATAAAATAATAACTGAAAGAGGAATAATTAATTATCCTACGAAAGATATGTTAATAATAATTATGGGTGACTTTTCAAGAAAACCTAAATGTGGTTATTCATCATATTTCGAAGGTGTTCCTGAAAAACTTTCTAGTTTAACAAACTATAATATTAAATTAAGACCAATGAATAGAGATATGATATTATTAAAATTATGTCATCCAGAAAATGGATTAATTCCATATTATATTAACTTTTTTGCAGAACATGGTATTAGTCTTGAAGTAAGTAATTCATTTATCGAAGAAATTTGTAAAATCGCTTTAGAAAATGAACATATTAATTTAGATAAATTAGTGTCAACAGTTTTCGAAGAGGCTATATTTGAAATACTTACAAGTGATGAACAATTTACTAATTTATCAGTTAACAAAAGAGTTTTAAAAAATAATAAAAATTATTATTTAAGATAATGTGCTGTTATGTACATTATTTTTTTATTTATTGACTAGAAGCAAAAAAAATGCTATATTAAGTATGTAAGGAAACCTCCTTGCATATAATAAAAAAAGGAAGCAATCGTTTTTAACTTGACGAGCGCTGCCATAATTGGGTTACGCTTATGTTACATCACTGTAACATAGGCGCTTTTTTATTTAAGTATGAGAATTAACACTGCAGCACTTAGTACTACAAATGAAATACTCATAAAAAATATTATCATAATTATGAAAAAATCTTTTAAATCTCTTCGCATTATAACCACCTCCTCGCTATTTTTTAACTTGAAAGTGGCAGCGCCCGCCTAACGGTTACTTCCAATTATAATGATAACAAGAAGTTAATAAACTGTCAACCAACTTTACATTAATTTGACACAAGATAATTTTTTTGAAATATTGACTAAGAGTAAAAAAAATGATACATTAAGTATGTAAGGAAACCTCCTTACATATAATAAAAAAGGGAAGCAATCGTTTTTAACTTGACGAGCGCTGCCATAGATTGGATACGCTTATGTTATATCACTATAACATAGGTGCTTTTTTATTTAAGTTTGAGAAATAACGCTGCAGCACTATTTATTACATAAAATTTTTAGTTGAAATTAGAAAAATCTAATGTTATAATAACTTTGTAAAAACGTTATGCAAGAGGAGTAGTTTAATTATTTTATTAGAGAGGAAAAGTAGTGTGCTGAAAGCTTTTCTTAAACCCTGATTAAATGAAGTAGCTTGCTAGTTGCTTACCTAAGTAAATAGGGTAGGCTGTGAGTCCGCATTAAGGATAATAAGATAAATATAAAGGTGGTACCGTGCTATATGCACCCTTTTGGTAACCATCTTTTTTTTGGAGGTAAAAATGGAAACAAAATATGATTTTAATTTAGTTGAGAAAGGAAAGTATGAGTTTTGGCTTAATAATAAAACTTTTTTAGCGGGTAATGATAAAAGTAAAAGACCTTTTGCTATTGTTATTCCCCCACCAAATGTAACAGGCAATTTACATATAGGTCATGCTTGGGATACAACACTTCAGGATATCATAATAAGATATAAAAAGCTTTGTGGTTTTGATGCGTTATGGGTTCCTGGTATGGATCATGCTGGTATAGCAACTCAAGCAAAAGTTGATGAAAAATTATCTAAAATGGGAATTAATCCAAGAACTCTTTCAAGAGAGGATTGGTTAAAATATGCTTGGGATTGGAAAGAGGAATATGCAAATAATATTCATAAACAATGGGCTAAACTTGGACTAGCACTTGATTATTCTCGTGAAAGATTTACTTTAGATGAGGGACTTTCAAAAGCAGTAAGAAAAGTTTTTGTTGACCTTTATAACAAAGGACTTATTTACCGTGGTTATCGTATAATTAACTGGGATCCAAAAGCACAAACAGCACTTTCTAATGAAGAAGTTATATATAAAGATGTAAAAGGATATTTCTATCATTTAAAATATATAATCGAAGGAACAGATAAATATTTGGATGTTGCTACAACAAGACCGGAAACATTATTTGGTGATACTGCTGTTGCGGTTAATCCTAGTGATGAAAGATATAAAGATTTAATTGGTAAAAATGTAGTACTTCCGATAGTGGGAAGATTAATTCCAATTATTGGTGATGAACATGCAGATCCAGAGTTTGGAACAGGATGCGTTAAAATAACTCCAGCACATGATCCAAATGATTACGAAGTTGGTAAAAGACATAATTTAAAAGAAATTATTTGTATAAATCCTGATGCTACGATGAATAAAAATGCTGGTATTTATCAAGGACTTTCTAGAGAGGAAGCAAGAGAAAAACTTGTTAGTGATTTAGAAAAAAATGGTTTACTTCTTTCTAAAGAGGAAATAACTCATAATGTAGGACATTCAGAAAGAACTGGTGTTATGATTGAACCTTATTTATCTTCACAATGGTTTGTAAAAATGCGTCCTTTGGCAGATAGGGTACTTGAAAATCAAAAAAATAAAGATACAAAAGTAAATTTTGTTCCAAAAAGATATGAAAAAACAATGAATCACTGGATGGAAATAACTTATGATTGGTGTATATCTCGTCAACTTTGGTGGGGACATAGAATTCCTGCTTGGTATAAAGGTGATGAAATATATGTTGGCGAAAATGCTCCGACTAGAGAAGGTTGGGTTCAAGATCCGGATGTACTAGATACATGGTTTTCTTCAGCATTATGGCCTTTTTCAACATTAGGTTGGCCTAATAAAACTGATGATTTAGATAGATATTTTCCAAATGATGTTTTAGTAACAGGTTATGATATTATTCCATTTTGGGTTAACAGAATGACTTTCCAATCACTTGAATTTATGAATGAAAGACCATTTAAAGATTGCCTTATTCATGGATTAATTCGTGATAAACAAGGTAGAAAAATGAGTAAAAGTCTTGGTAATGGTGTAAATCCAATCGAGGTAATTGATAAATATGGCTGTGATTCATTAAGATTATTCTTAACAACAAATTCAGCTCCGGGAATGGACCTTAGATATGATGAAGAAAAAGTTGCATCTTCTTGGAACTTTATTAATAAACTATGGAATGCCTCAAGGTATGTAATAATGAATACTAATAATTTAAATGATAATAATTATAAAGAATATAATAACTATGATAAATGGATTTTAACAAAATATAATAATGTTATTAAACAAGTAACAAAATATATGGATAAATATGAATTTCATAATGCATTTAACACTCTATATTCATTTATTTGGGATGATTATTGTTCATCATATATAGAAATATCTAAAATATATTTAAATGATACTTCAAAAAGTGTACTTCTTAATATATTAACAGGTATAATAAAAATGCTTCATCCATTTATACCTTTTGTTACCGAAGAAATATATCAAAACTTACCATTTAAAGAAAGTAAATCAATAATGGAAAGTAGTTATCCAGTATATAATAAAAAAGAAGTTTATGATATAACTGAAACTACTGAAATATTAAATGATATAACATCTCTTCGTAATTTTAAAGCAGAAAATAATATTATAAATAGTGATGCAGTTAAAATAGAGTATTTATTTGATGAAAAATTATATGATGGTTTAATTAAATTTAAAAATAAAGTAGATAATATTGAGGACTCTATTAAATATGAATCAAAATATGCTATATTATATTTTGAAGTTAAAAATAAAGTTTCCGAGGAAGATATTCAAAAAGAAATCGAAGAATTAGAAAAATCTATTAATAAAAGAAAAAATCTTCTTTCAAATGAAAACTTTGTAAAAAGAGCTCCTGAAAATATAGTAGCAAATGAAAAACAAAAACTTATCGAGGAAGAAGAAAAACTTTCTAAATTAAAAAACTGATATTTAGTCAGTTTTTTTATTGTATACATTATTCATACATACTCTTTTATAATTTAAAGATGGGTGTATATATAAATTTTGTGTTATATTTGCACTTGAATGTCCAAGAACTTCAGAAAGAGCTTTTGTACTCATACATGCTTCATCAGCATTTGTAGCAAAAGTATGTCTTGTTGTATGAAATTTTTTATTATTTATTCCCCAATATTTTAAAAATCTTTTATAATGATTTGTATAACATCGTGGTTCCATTGCTACATGTGAATTTGTTAGAAAATAATTACCAGTATTCATATTTATTACATAAAATTTTACATATTTTTTTAATATATCTGGTATAGGAATAGTTCTAAGTGAAGTCTTACTTTTAGGATTAGTTATTATTAACTTTGTTTTATAATTACGTGACTTATTAACATTTTTAATTCTAAGTATTGTATGACTAACTGTAATTGTATAATTATCTAAATCAAAACTTTCTTTTTTTAATGCACATAATTCTCCGATTCTTAGGCCCATATATAAACATAATATTATTCCAAAATCACATCTATTATTATATGTTAATGCTCTTTTTTTAATTATTTTTATTTCCTCTTTAGTAAATACCACTATTTCTTTTTGCATTTTGGGAGGAACATTAAAGTCAATTACTATTTTATGATATTTTAATATTTGTTTTATTATTATTGCTATATCATGAATACTATTTATTGATAAATCTTTACTATTTTTAAGTTCTTCCAAATAACTATTTATAATTTCTTTACTTAATTTTTTTATTTTAATGTATCCTATTTGAGATCTTATCCTAGTTTCTACAATATATAAATATGTTGTATAAGTTGATTCTTTTACTTTATTTTTTTTGAATTCTAACCAATTATCAATTTTATAATTAAAACTTTGTAAATATTCTTTATTTTTTCTAACTGGTATTTTATATATATTAAAATTTAATTCATATTTCCGAGAATATTTTAATCTTTTTTTAACTTCTTTTTTTGAATTACCAATTATATATCCATATATTATACTATTATTAATAATATCTTTTATATATTTTGCTTCAAAAGTACCATCCTTTCTTTTAATAATGTTATTGTCTTTACGACTCATAAATAAATCACCTCTATTATAATTTTATCATTATAAAAGTGTGAAAAAAACACGATTAATTCATAAACGTGTTTGGTATTGTTTTAGAAAATAATTCTAAAATTAACTTTTTAAATTCCTCATTTAGATTCATTTTATCGTTATAAGAAAGATTCTCTTTATCAATATAATTTGTTTTATCAAATAAGGTAAATGTAGAGTTTTCTTTAATCTCAAATTTTCCTGAAACTTTATAATTTTTTGAGATAAAATCATATTCATATGTATTTTTATTTGTTTTATTAATATTAATTTTTACATTGTTATAAGTTATATTTATATTACCATTTTCTAATAAAATAATATTTATATTTTTGTTATTTTTAATAATATCTATATTTATTTTAGAGTTTGTAAATTCATTTATTTTTATTTCATAGCCTTTAACTTTAATAGTATTATTTGAATATGTTACATTATATTTTTTTTCATTATGATTTAAATTAAATTCAAAGGTGTTATTTTTATAAGTAAATAGATTATCACCTTCATGGTAAACTTCAATTTCTTTAATATTTTTACCAAGTAAATCAGTGTATATATTAACTCCTATATTACCATCATATTCTTTAATTAAATTCTTTGTTAATTTATTTAAATAATCTTTTGCATTATCTATATTATATCCATTTGGATAGTTATTTTTCTTTTGTAATATTTTAAATAATATTTCCATAAATTTTTCATCATTTTGAATGTTATTATTTATACTAGATAACATATTATCAAATGTAACATTTTGAAGTAAAAATGTAACTTTTTTCTTAAAAATATATTTATTATTTTCTTTACTTATATCAAATATTATATCAAAATCATCTGTATTAAAACTATTAAATAAGTATATTTTAAATGAATTAATTAAGTAGTAATAATCATTTAATGGTATATAATCTTTATGCTCAAATAAATTTTTATTATCTATTTTAATAGGGTAGTTATTAACTTTTTTAAGTAGTAAATATGATCCCTTATTTTCATAATTATATATTAAATTGTTAAGCTCATTATTGTTTTTATATATTGTTTGTGCATAAGCCATTTTTTCATTTTCATAATCTAAATCACATTCAAAGTTATATAAATAATCAGTATTATTATGATTTAAATTCATATTTCCAATAAAACTAATTGGTTTATCTATTTTAAAGTCTAAATAATTATTTGCTTTATTATATATAATATCAAGGTAATTATATCCTTTACTTATAACAGATTTATATACTTCTTCACCATTTTTATTAAATATAAATAGGTAGTAAAAACATATTCCTAAAGCACCAGTTATTAAAAGTATTCCAAGTATAGAAAATATAATACCAATAACACTTTTTTTCTTTTTAGGTTCTGGTTTGTATACTTCAATATTTTGATTTGGAACAAGTGGTGGAGTTATATCTAAATTTTCTACATTATTTTGAGTTTCATTTACAGTTTCATTATTCATTTTCAATCCCTTTCTATCATATATATAATATCATAATTTTTGCAAAAAAAAATCAAATTTTTAAAATAAATTTAAAAAAATGATAATTGAGTATTTTCTTCATAATTATTTGCTACTTGTTTTTTGATTTCTAAAGATTTATTAAATTCCCTTTCTAGATGTACTAAATAAATAACAAATTCATATAAATGTCTTTTGTTAAGATAAGTTACTCCATCTTTATTTTTAAGTGGTTTTACTTTATCGGTATCAAATTTATCATATCTAAATGATAGATGTTCGACTAAAAGGGACACATATTTAAAATAATATTTATTATTTACATAACCATTTTTAATATCTTTTACATAGTTAAGTAGGCCATAAGCACTTTCATAAATATCATCATATTTATAAAAATCATTTGTTAAAAGTTCTTTTGAAATCATTTGTAATATAGATAAATTAATTTTTTCATTTTCATTTAAATTATCATATGAAGTAAATGTCATATTATTAATTTGCATGCTTAGTAAGTGATTTATTAGTGATGGTGGGTTAAATAATATTGCTTCACCCTTAAATAGAATATCACTTTGTCCTTGCACTCTTTTGCCGCATTTATTCCATTTTCCCTCGATTCCATTTCTTTTTGGACTTTTATAACAAATACAAAAATGTTTTGAGGCATCTTTTGCATCCACTAAATTAAATTTAGCAAGATATGCAAATAGGCTTGCTTCATTTTCAAATCTTCCTGTAAAATTTGTTATACTATCAATACTATCAAGTTTAAAATTTAATATACTTTCTAATTTGATTGTTTTATACCTATCAGATTTATCTTCGTTTGTACTTCTTGTTTGATCTATAGCTAAATAATATTTCATTTTTTATTTCCTTTCTTTTCCTTCATAAAGTTTAAACGTTTCACTATATAGTTTATGAGATATTCCCTTTATTAAGGTATCTTTACTAATAAACTCAAAATCTTTATCATTTAAAATACTATTTATTTCATTTTCATAAAATATTAAAAAGTTTTCTACAAATTTATCAATAATATTTAAAAGAAATAAATAATCTTTTTCATTTAGTAATGTTATATTTAATTTATTAATGTAAACATAAAAATTTTCCTTAACTATATTATATAATTCTATAAATTTATCATTAACACTTGTAATAAATCTTTCTTCATATTCTTTTGTTATTTCATATTCTAAAAAATATTCAGATTTGTAATATGTTACATCAACTGGGGTATATTTTTTTATTACATATGGATTAAATAGTATTAAACTAGATATACAATAGTCTTCGTAACCAACAGAGTATATTACCATTGAACTTATGTAGAAACCATCATAATCTTTTGCAATTTGTTCATAATCAAGTATTTTTTTATCTTTATTATTACTTGGGTATTTATTATAAGCTTCATTAAAATCTTTTACACTATTAATAAATAATATATTAGCATTATCATTTAATTCTATAATTGAGGCTTCACCATTAAATTTTTGAAAAAATACACTTGGATGTTCTTCGAGAAACATTAGCCATTCATTTGCATTAATATCTGTATGCTTTGTAAGCCAAAGTCCACCATAAGGTTTAGTATTAAAGGGAACAATATCCCTAAAAATTGATGAATTTATATTTTTTGTACCAAATGTAATAAATTTCTCCATATTTCCCCCTTAAATTTAGTGTATATATTAGCATATATTAGCCAAAATATCAATAGTATTAAAAATATTTTAATTTTATTAGCACTTTCTATTGACAAGTGCTAAGTATAGTAATATAATGTAATTATGAAAGGAAGATGATATGGTATGTTACCAAGTAGAATATTTTTAGATGATTTTTTAGATGATTTAACTCCAAGTAAGGAAAACAATAAAATGATATGTGACATTTATGAAGAGGATGGAAAATATTTCATCGAAGTAGATGTTCCAGGATTCAAGAAAGAGGATATTAAAATTGAATGTGATAAAGGTAACCTTAAAATAGTTGCTGAAAAACATTCAAATAAAGAAGAACATAATAAGAAAAAATATATTCATCGTGAAAGAAAATTCTATGAAAAATGTGAAAGATCATTTTATCTTGGAGATGTTGATGAAAGTAAAATATCTGCAGAATTTAAAGATGGTACATTAAAAATTGTTGTTCCTAAAGAAGAAAAAGAATCTACTAAAAAACTAATTAATATTGACTAAGGCTAAAAACCTTAGTTTTTTATATTTAAAAATAGTATTTTATATTATATAATTATTGTATGAAAAGAAGTAAAAAGAAAGATAATTCATTTAAATTAATATTTCATTATTTAAAAGAGGATAAAGTAAAAATGATTTTACTTGTTATTTTGATGATATGTAATTATATACCAGATTTATGTTGTCCAATATTTATAGGTAAAGCCTTAGAATTTTTACTTTTAAAAAAATATGCTTTATTTGTAAAATATTTAGTTTTATATTTTTCTGGATATGTAATAGTTTATGGAGTTCTTTTAATTCCTAGAATGATTTTATATAATAAATTACAAATGAGTTTTATTAATAAAGTTTGTAAAGATATGTATAATAAATATCAAAATTTACCCGCTATAGCATTTGAAAAAGCAGGTGTTGGTGAACTAATAAATAGACTTTCTTCGGATCCAGATAGAGTACTTGATTTACTTAATCAACTAGTAAAAATGATTTTAAAGATAATTATGGCTTTAATTATAGTTATAGTATCATTTAAAATATCTATTTTTATTGGTATTGAAATAACTATTTTTGCAATAATTATGGGTATAATTTCTTCGAAATATTTTCCTGTTATTAAAAATACTCAAAAAGAAATTAAAAAAGAAAGTGATAAACTTATAAAAAGAGCAACAGAAAATTTAACTGGAATTAGAGAAATTAAAGCATTAGGTATTAAAAATAATATGATTAATTTAATAAATAATGATATTGATAATTACTGTAATAAATCTTTGAAAATAAATAGATATGAATCAGTATATAATGGACTAAATAATATAGTTTATTATGTATTGCAATTTATTATTTTATTAACATGTGGATATCTTTTTATAAAAGGTCATATCGTTTATAGTGTACTTATGATGGTTCATACTTATATTTGGCGAATAGATGAAGTTGCGGAAACACTTTCCTCTTTTGGCGTAAATTATAATAAAGTAAAAGTATCATTATCTAGAATTGATGAAGTAGTTAATAATAAAATATTTAAAGATGAAATTTATGGAGATATTAATTTAAATAATCCTAAAGGAAATGTTACTTTTAAAAATGTATCATTTAAATATACTAAAAAAGAAAATTTAACACTTGATAATTTATCATTAAATATTAAAACTAATCAAAAAACCGCTATTGTGGGAAGAAGCGGTAATGGTAAAACAACCATATTTAATTTATTACTTAGATATTTTGATGTAACAAATGGAAAAGTTTTAATTGATGGTGTAGATATTAAAAATCTTTCTGAGGATTCCCTTAGAAAAACAATTTCCTGCGTTAGACAAAATCCATTTTTATTTAATATGTCTATTTTTGAAAATTTTAAAATAGTTAAACCAGATATTACTTTAAAAGAGGTAAAAGAAGTATGTAAAAGAGCATATATTGATGAATATATAGAAAGTTTACCTAAAAAATATAATACAATTATTGGTGAGGGAGGAATAAATCTTTCCGGAGGTCAAAAACAAAGGCTTGCTATAGCAAGAACACTTTTATTAAATACAAAAATAATTTTATTTGATGAAGCCACTTCAGCACTTGATAATGAAAGTCAAAAATATATAAAAATGACAATTGATGATTTAACTAAAGATCATACTATTATAATAATTGCTCATAGACTATCCACTATAATTGATGCTGATGAAATATTAGTTATTGAAAATGGTAAATTAGAATCAAAAGGTACTCATAAAGAGTTATTAAAAAAATCAAAAGTTTATAAAGGATTGTATGAAAATGAAGAAAGAATGTAATAATAAAGAATTTGTATTTGATACAGATGATTTAAAAATAGAAAGAAAAAATAAAATGTATTTATCTAATAATGAAATAAAAACATTAGAAAAATACAATGTTAATTATAATAATTATGATAGTTTATCAAGTTTAATATTTGATTTAAATGAGATAGAGGGTGATGATGATCTTGAACAGCTTGCTATAGAACTATCAGAATTTAACTATTATAATAATCAAAATAAATAAAAAAATTTATAAAAACACCTCAAACCCAGTATTTACCTTGTTTGTATTTTCTTAAATCTTATATAGGAAAATTTAATGATTATTTCACGGAATATGGTACTAGATTTTAAAATAAATTGATAGTATAATTTAGTAGTAAGGTACAAAAATACGAGGGAATATTTTCTCAATTGTATAAGATAAGAGAAAAATGACCCCAGTATTTATAAGGGATAGGAGTATATTATGGAAAAAAGTAAAATAACAAAATCACTAGCAGTGTTTGCATCAGTATTATTAATAATTATTATAGGAGTTGCTTCATTTGCATATTTTGGAACATTTAATGTAAATTTAAATAATAATGTAGCAGTAAATATTAATTCATCAAGTCCAGGTAATGCAACATTTACCTCAAATGCCTCGCAGTTAAATTTACAAGTACCAGCGGCAAATATGAGCTATACTGCAGCAAATAATACAGTTGCTGCAAAAGAGGATACAGCCTTTTTAGATGTAACACTTACTGGTTCACAAAATTTACTTACAACATGTACATATGATATAGTTTATGAATATGATGCAGGAAGTAATGTATATGGGCAAGGTACAACGACTAAAACAAGTGGAGCTACAAAAGAAATAACTATTGAAGTAAATGGTATGAATGGAAATAATCATTTTGCTACAGAAACAAATTTTGATCATGCTAGTATTCAAAGTTATTATGATTCTGCAAATAAATATTATAAATTAGTCGAGGGTGCCACAATAAAAAGTTTAGGAAGCACTCAATCAGTAAGATGGAAAATAACAGGAAGATATTATAACTTAAATGTAAGTCAAGCACAATTGGGTGGAAAAAACTTTACTGGTAAAATATATGCAATAAGTAAAGGATGTTCCTCAGAAGATGGAACAACTGTTAAAAAAGGTTATGAAACAATTTTGGCAAATAATGGAGGAAAAACTGCAATTGAGGCAAAAACAGCACCTTCATTTGCAAGTATAGAAACAGGTAATGCTGGAATGTATTCATATACAGAAGGCACAGGTAAAACCTATTATTATAGAGGTGCAGTAGATAATAACTGGGTAAAATATGGTAAGTTTAAAGAAGACCAAATTGTTTACAGAGGTTTTTATGATGAAAATTATACTGATGATGATTATATTGATTATCCAACGTTAGCAGAGTGTCAAACTGGTGTGAATTTTGATGATTATGATTCTTCATATAATTATAAATGTAAAGAAGTAGTATATGCCCATAAAGGTGATGATATGTACTGGAGAATAATAAGAGTAGATAAAGATAATAAGATAAAAATGATATATGCAGGAAGTAAAGCACCAAGTGAAAGTACAAAAGTTGCAATTACTGGAGCAAATACAAATATGGGAATGACAGCTTATAATAATGCTTATAATAAAGCAGAATATGTAGGATTTCAATATACAACTGATTTGCAAAGAGGAACAACAACAAATAGCACAATAAAGGCATATTTAGATAATTGGTATACAAAATATTTTAATGAAAATATAAGTACATCAAGATTTGTTAAAACAACATTTTGCAATGATAGAAATACATCTAGTACATGGGCATCGAATGGCAGTGGTTTTTCCTATGATCCATTTACTCGGTTACATGCAGGTACTCCAACACTTACGTTCGAATGTAATACTGCGGATGTGGTAACAAATAATTTTGGCCTAATAACAGCAGATGAAATTGTGCTTGCGGGAGGAAAATTTAATACGGACAACAGTGCTTTCTATTTAAATAATAATATGGCATATTGGGCGGGGTCCCCGGCTGGATTCGATGGTAGTTATTCGCATGTATTTGTACTTATTCCGCTTGATGGTCTGGGTTATGGCGGTGTTTATGATCGTGGTAATGCGGCCCGTGGTGTAGTTTCTCTATCCTCTGAAAGTAAGTTACTTGGAAGTGGAACATATAATGATGTTTACACAGTAAATTAGAGATCATCTTATTTAAATACTAAAAAAGAGTTATCTATACATAGATTCTCTTTTTCTTTGTCTTTCTAATTGTTTTTCCCTTTTTAAGATAAAAGGGAAGTTAAAGAATATTTCTCTTTCATCTTCGTTAGCATCAACTAAAGTAACATTTAAATTCGATGTAACTTTAATAATTTTACCATTTTCTAAATTTTTAATTTGTTTAGTTTTAGGATCAAAATAATAATGCCAATTAAGTTCTTTATATGGAATAATACCTTCGACTAAATTATCAGTTTTAACTCTAATAACACTTTCATTAATATCTGTAACATAAACACTAAATTGTTGATTAATAAAATTTTGCATATACCAAATATCACTTAAGTTCTTTGATTGAGCTTCCGCTCTAACTTCATCTCTTTCTTTTATAGAGGCTTGAATAGCGACACTTTGTAATAGTGTTTCAAGTTTTATAATTTCTTCTTCATTAGGAATTTTTTCTTCATAATAATCTATTAACATATGAACAACTAAATCACAAAGTCTACGAATAGGAGAGGTAAAATGCGTGTAACAAAATTCTGCAAGGCCACAATGTCCTATATTATTTATATCATATCCAGCTTTTTCCATTGCTCTTAAGATGTAAGAGGATAGTATTGGAAATTCTTTTTTATTCATTAAACTATTAAGAATTTTTTGAATTACATGAGGGTCTTTAACATCTTTTATTTTATCTATTTTAAATCCTAAAGAAGTAATAAATTTTATTGAACTTACAAATCTATCAACATCAGGAACATTATGATTTCTATAAATGAATGGTAATCTTTTGTAATAAAAGTCTCTTGCAATAGTACAGTTTGCCTCGATCATTGCGGTTTCAATTAAATCATTTGCAGCATGAGCTTTAGTTACATAAATTTCTTTAATATTTTCTTTTTCATCATATATTATTTCTTGTTCAGAACTATCAAAATCAAGTTTGCCTTGACTAACTTTATTTTTATTTATTTTTGATGTAAGTTCATAAGCTGTTTTTAAATCCTCCGCAAAAGGTTCATAATCATTTGGAATAATGTTTTCTTCGAGAATTTTATTAACGTTAGAATAAGTCATTTTCTTTTTAGAGTTAATAACTGCTTTTACAATTCTATAATCTATTTGATTTCCATTTTCATCATATTCCATAATAACTGTTCTAGTTAATCTATCAACGCCTTCATTAAGAGAACATATTCCATTTGAAAGTTCTTTTGGAAGCATTGGAAATACTTTGTTAAGTAGATAATAACTTGTTCCCCTTTCAAAAGCATCCTTAAATATAGCACTATCATATTTAACATAATGACTTACATGGGCAATATTAACATATAAAAGATAATGATCATTTTCAAGTTTTTCTACTAAAACAGCGTCATCTAAATCTTTTGCGGTATCACAATCTATTGTAACAATTCTTTTATCACGAAGGTCAAGTCTTCCTTTGATTTCTTCTTCCGTAACAGTGGTAGGAATATGTTTTAATTCTTCATAAGTTTCTTGGCTAAAATTTGGGTTTGTTCCATTAGCAAGAGCAATTTCTTCGATTTTAGTCACGTTTCCTAAAACAGTATCTATTTCTGCATCATAATATTCATCATACCTTGTTGTATATAAATTAACCAAAAATTTTTGACCTAAATTATATTTTCTAAGAATTTTCTTACTTATACCAATTTTATATTCACCTTTAGAGTGGGTATCTTTTAAATATAGGTTATTATTTTCATCCATTTTAAGTTCACAAAGAATTTTACCTTTGGCTCTTTTAAGTATTTTTATCACTTCATAAGTTTTACTTTTCTTAACTTTTTTTACAATAACTTTATCACCGTTTAAAGCGGAATTTAATTTATTATCTTTGATTTCGTGAAAGTTATTTCCGATTCTAACAAAACTTTTCCCATTATTATCTTGGACTATGGTTGCAACTCTATAATTTTTGGGAAATTTATGATACATAAAATCATCATCTTCGTATATTTTTCCTTCACACTCAAGTTCGAATAATATATGTTTAAGTTCTTCATCAATCTTTTTCTTCGAGGAATTTAAAAGTTTTTTAATACCGTGGTACGTAACATTTAACTCTTTTTCATTTTCTATAATTTTTAATAACTCCTCTTTCACAAAACCCTCCACTAAAATAACTATTTTTATAGTATCACACTTTTAATACTCTGTAAATTGTGTTATGATTAAATTATGAAAAAAATAGTTGTTTTTGTTTTAAGTTTATTTATTTTTAATTTTGTTAATGCTGAAAGTGATAAAGCATTATTTTCAAAATGTGTAGATGGAGATACGGCATATTTTTTAGTAAATGAAAATGAAATTAAAGTAAGGTTTTTAGCAATTGATACTCCAGAAAGTGTAAGTACAAATGTAATTGAGCAGCCTTTTGGGAAAGAGGCTAGTGATTATACTTGTAATAAAATATCAAATGCAAATGAAATTGTTTTAGAGTATGAAAAAAATAAAACAGATAAATATGGAAGAACCCTTGCTTGGGTATGGGTAGATGGTTCTTTACTTCAGAAAGAACTTATTAAAAATGGTTATGGGCAAGTAGCATATATATATGGAAAATACAAATATACTGATAGTCTTTGTAAAGTTCAAAAGGATGCAATAAATAATACTTTAAATGTATGGAGTAATACTTCTTATGAAGAAGGTTATTGTAAAAATAAAGATGTAGAAAATACTGAAAATAATATTATATATGATAATCTTAATAAAGAAGATGAAAAAACAAAAGAAACTTTAGATAAACTTGATAAAATATCAGATAAAATGGATAATGTTATGAACTCACCTAAATTTGATAATATACTTCTTTATATAGTTTTAATAGGTTCTGTAGTATCATTAATTTTTAAGGAAACAAAAAAGAAAAAATAATTAGGCTTTTTAATTAACTAATGCATCTTATAGAAAATATAATGCTATGAGGTGTATTTTTAATATGATTAATTATCTTTCAAATTATAATAATATTTTTTTAGCCTTTGTTGCTTGCTTATTTACTTGGTTAATTACTATTTTGGGAGCAATGGTTGTATTTCTATTTAAAAAAGTTAATAAAACGCTACTTGATGCAATGCTTGGTTTTGCCGCAGGCGTAATGATATCGGCATCGTTTTTCTCACTTATTTCACCAGCACTATCTATGTCTGAGAATTTAAATATTAATGGACCCGTTATAGTTACAATAGGTTTCATATGCGGAGGTCTTTTACTTTTTATTGGTGATAAAATATTTCCTAAAATAATCAAAAAAAACGAAAAAGCAAATAATTTCAAAAGAACATTTATGTTAATTTTTTCAATAACCCTTCATAATATTCCTGAAGGACTTGCTGTAGGTGTTGCCTTTGGTTCACTTCGATACAATTTACATGGAGCTTCATTAATATCTGCAATAATACTTGCATTTGGAATAGGACTTCAGAACTTCCCTGAAGGTACAGCAGTATCTTTACCACTTAAAAGAGATGGTATGAGTTCTAAAAAAGCATTTTTAATTGGTAGTTTAACTGGAATTGTCGAGCCAATTGCAAGTGTTATCGGAGCATTACTTGTTTTAAAAGTTAGAACTATTTTACCGTTTTTACTTGCATTTGCCGCAGGAGCGATGATATATGTTGTAGTAGAGGAACTTATACCAGAAAGTCAAACTAATAAATCTAAAGACTTAATGGCTATTTTTACAATTCTAGGTTTTGCAGTTATGATGTTTTTAGATGTATTTTTTGGATAATTTATAAATTAACTAGAGAAATAACTCTAGTTTTGTTGTGTAAATATATTTACACTTTTTTATATGTCAATTAATGTAAACTGAATTGATAAAAAATGTAAATATTTTGTAAAATTTTACCTTTTTTGAAAAAAAATATCAAAAAAAGGAGGAAATCAGAAATTTTTCGGTAATAAATATATATGAAGGGAGAAAAATACAAAGTTATCAAAAAAAGTATAAAATGTAAACTATTGTAAATTAGAAAGTGAGGTAAAAAATGAACGAATTAGAAAAAATAAATGAAACTATATTTGAAAATATTAAACATGTTGATGAAGATGGTAACGAATATTGGTATGCAAGGGAACTACAAAAAGTATTGGAGTATAAAAGATGGGATAAATTTTATAATGTAATAGAAAGTGCCCAGGTTGCCTGCAGTATTAGTAATAATAATGTGTTGTATCATTTTTCCCAAGTGGGAAAAATGATACATTTAGGTAAAGGTGGCCAAAGAAAAATTTTTGATTATAAACTATCTAGATATGCGTGCTATCTTATCGCTCAAAACGGTGATAGTAGGAAAAAAGTCATAGCTCTTGCTCAAACATATTTTGCTATTCAAACAAGAAAACAGGAATTATTAGAAGAGGAATATAATAGTTTAACCGAAGATGAAAAAAGAATATATCAAAGAAATCAAGCAAGAAAAGGAAACTATAATTTAAATAAAACTGCTGTTAATAGTGGAGTAAAAGATTTAGCAAGATTTCATAATGCAGGTTATAAAGGCTTATATAATGGTGAAACCGCTGATGATATTTTTAAAAGGAAAAAATTAAGATATAGGGAAGATATTTTAGATAACATGGGAAGTGAAGAACTTGCGGATAATATATTTAGAATAGCTCAAACAGATGCCAAATTAAAAAGGGATAATGTAGATAATGAGTATACTGCAAATTCAGTTCACTTTGAAGTTGGTAAAAAGGTAAGAAATACAATTAAAGAATTAGGTGGAACAATGCCTGAAAATTTACCAACACCTGATAAAAGTTTAAAAGAACTTGAAAAAGAAAAAAATGTAATAATTTCAAACTGAAAAATTGATATAAATATTCGGGTATAGAAAAAAGAAGATGTCAACACATGTCACTTTTTGTAAAAAAATATATAAATCTGTGATATAATGTAAAAGAGTAGAAAGGTAGTGATAAAATGAAAAAGTTCTTAAAAATATTTTTTGTTTTGTCATGTATCCTAATATATTCTACTGTAAATGCAAAGGAAAAGCTTAGAGTAGATTATAATGATGTTAATTTAAGGGAGGGACCTGGTACTAATTATCGTTCAATAAAAAAACTTGGTGTTAGTTCAACGTTTGATTTAGTAGAAAAAACATTATTTCCAAATGAAAAAGGTTGTCCAGATGGTTGGTATAAAATATATTATTCAGGTCAAAATGTTGGCTTTGTTTGTGCAAGTTATATAACTTTATATGAAGAAAAAGATACTCCAGTGGAGGCAAATACTGCTTGTGAAAAAGAAATGGCTAGTTTAGGATTTCCAAATACATATTGGAATGGATTATGTTCTTTAAAAGAAAAACATCCTAATTGGACATTTAATGCTGATATTACTGGACTTCCATTTGATGTTGCAACTTCAAAAGAAAGTGTTATAGGTAAAAGTTTTATTCAATCAAACTATCAAGGTTATTTTAGTACAGAGTCAGGAAGTTATGATTATTTAACTGACACCTTTAAAGTAATGGAGGGAAGTAATTGGTATGCTGCCTCAAAAGAAGTTGTTGCATATTATATGGATCCTCGAAACTTTTTAGATGAAAGATTTATATTTATGTTTGAAAAACTATCTTTTGATGAAAGTTATCAAACTGTTGAGGCTATTAATGCAATTTTAAATGGAAAAGATATTAAAGAAAAATCTAGTGTTATATATGAAGCCGGTAAAACATATAATGCTAATGCAATTTATTTAGCAAGTAGAATTAAACAAGAAACCGGAGGTAATTATACTGGTAATTCTTTAAAAGGAAGTACAATAACTTATAATGGAAATACATATTACCCTGTTTATAATCCATATAATATTGGAGCAAATACTGGTGTATATGATGGACTTGTATGGGCTGTAAGTGGTACAAGTTATTTAAGACCTTGGCTTTCCCTTGATAATGCTATTAAGGGTGGAGCAAATTTTATAACATATTATTATATTTCAAAAGGACAAGATACTTCATATTTTCAAAAATTTAATGTAAGTTCATATTCGGCTTATGCTGCTTATGCACATCAATATATGACTAATATAAGGGGAGCTGCCAATGAAGCCTCGATTACATATGATGGTTACAAAGAAATGAATTTATTAAATGCAGTTAATTATAAATTTGTAATTCCTGTGTATGATAACATGCCAAGTAATGTTAGTGCACTTCCAAATGGAGGTAATCCTAATAATCATTTAAAAAATTTAACTATTAATGGTAAAACTATAAATGGTTTTAGTCATGATAATTTTTCATATAATTATTATGTAGGTTCAGGTATTAATAAAGTTTTAGTTGCAGGTGAAGTAATTAATTCTAAGGCTAGCATTAAAGGTGTTGGTGAAATTAATTTAACTGGAGATAAAACAGTTGTAACAATAAAAGTAACTGCTGAAAATGGAAGTGTACAAGATTATATTGTAAATATTATTAAAACAGAAGGTGCTAATGTATCAGTAAATGATATTGTTGCTTCTTCGGCAGTACCAGTAAGTGAATCATCATTTATTTTAACTGCGGGTTATACAGCACAGGCATTAAGAGAATTATTCTTAAAATCTTGTTCTTCAGTAGAAATTAGTTTTAATAATAATAAAAGTGGTTTGTTAGCAACTGGTGATGAAATAACTATTAAAAATGGTGATGATACAAAAACTTATTCAATTGCTATAAAGGGAGATACTTCCGGAGATGCAAATATTAATATTGCTGATTTATTAAAAGTTCAAAAACATATTTTGGGATATATTAATTTAAGTGGTAGTTTTTTAAAGGCTGCTGATGTAAATAGCGATGGATCAGTGGATATTAAAGATTTACTTATAGTTCAAAAGCATATTTTAGGATATACAACAATAAAATAAAAAGGAGGATAAATGAAAAAAATATTTAAATATTTTATAGCGATAGTTACTTTATTTACATTTATAACAAAGGTAAATGCTGCGGGAGCGACAATTAGTGTAAATACTTCAGCATCACAAATAATCGTTGGTAATAATATAACTGTTACCGTTACAATTTCATCATCATCACCATTAGGTTCTTGGGAATATAATTTAAATTATGATAAAAATATATTTTCTTTAGTATCTAGTGACGTAGGACTTCATTATGCTGGTGTAGTTCAAAATAATTCAACTAAAGCGGTAAGTTATCGTTATACATTTAAAGCAAATAGAAGTGGAAATGCATCATTTTACATAGATGCTTCAACAGTATTTGGTTTTGATGAAAGTATATTCGAAGTAACTAATGGAAAAAGAAATGTTAGAGCAATAACTTATTCTGAATATCAAGCAAGTTTATCAAGTAATAACAATTTAAAAGATATAAAAGTTGAAGGTTATGAAATTAGTCCAGTATTTAATAAAGATACTTTAGAATATACTGTTAAAGTTGATGAAGATGTTACTAAAATAAAAGTAATAGCTTATGTCGAAGATAATAAAGCAAAAGTTAATGGAGAAGGAGAACTTGAAGTAACTCAAGGAAATAATTCATTTAACATTGTTGTTGTCGCAGAAAATGGTAGTGAAAAAACATATAAATTAAATGTTGAGGTAATTGATAAAAACCCAATAGAGGTTGAAGTTGATGAAACTAAATATACTATTGTTAAAGTAAAAAGTATGTTACAAAAACCTAATAGTTTTATTGAAAAAACAGTTACGATAAATGAAATAGAAATTCCTGCATTTTATAGCCAAATTACTGATTTTACTTTAGTAGGTTTAAAAGATGAAAATGGTAATATATCATTATTTATATATAATGATGGTAAATATCAAAAATATACAGAATTTACCTTTGGTAATATGACACTTTTTCCACTTAAAATAGATAAAACTATTGATAAATATGAAAAAGGTAATGTAACAATTAATAATAATTCTGTAGAGTGTTTAGAACTTAGTAAATCAAATAGATTTAAAATTATTAAAGCATTAAATGTTGATACAAATGAAGAAGGTTTATATTTATATGATACTAAAGATAATAGTGCTGTAAAATATGATGATAGTTATATTAAAATTATTCAAAAAAATAATCAAATGCTTATGTATGCCGTAATATTTTTTGCTAGTTTAACACTTTTATCATTAATATTATTATGTACTATATCAAAGAAAAAGAAAAAAGTTAAAAAAGATGTTCCTACAGTAAAAGAAATAGATGATAAAATAGAAGAAATCAAAAATGAAATGAAGGATGAAACTGATGAGGAAGTATATAACATTTTAGAGGATTCAAAAAAGAGTAAAAAGAAAAAATAATTACTCTTTTTTCTTGCAAGTATAATTATTATGTGATAGTATACATACTTGTCGAGGATAATATGGAAATAAGTAAGGAAAAGTTAAGATACGCTTTAAGAAATATACGAAGACTTTCGGGCGGTGGAGGAGATGGTACATGCTATTATAATCCAAAAATTGATAAAGTCATAAAAATTTTTCATTGCTTTGATGAACCTTTTTTATATGATTATCCCTCAAAAGAAGAAGTCTTAAAATTTAATTCAATTGAACTTACTTATTTTATATTTCCAATTGATGTAATAACTGTTAATGGACATGTTGTTGGATATATAGCAGATTATATTAAAGCTAAAAATTTATATAAAACAAATCCTCTTGATATAAATCTTTTAGAATTTATGACAGGAATATTAAATATGTATAAAGATATAATTAAAATATCTAATGAAGGTATTGTAATATATGATCTTATTTATAATTTAATGCAAAATAAAAATGAACTTTATGCTATAGATACCGATGATTATTTCTTTAGTGATAAAGATGATATTTTAAAAAGAAATGTTAATACATTTAACGAATCAATAATGATCTTTTTAGTGGATAACTATTTTGATGAATTTGTTCAAAGTAATAAAAATTTATTAGAAATGTATAAAGGAAAAGATATAAATTTAGTTGATTTTATAACTTTATTTTACAAACTACTTTCTGAAAATATTGGTAAAGATATCATTACTTTAAATGATGCTAAGTCTTTAGTTAATAAAAAATATTATGAACCTAATTTTATAAGAAGTATAAAAAAATAAATATTTGTAGTATAATTTTTATCATGGAGGTGTCACTAAAGTATGCAAGAGGACTATTTAAAATATGTTAATGAAAAAATTAAAGAAGCAGAATTAGAACTTTTAAATGGTCGTAAAACTTATACACTAGAGGAAGCTTTAAAAGAAATATTAGATAATTTATAATGTAATTAAACTCAAATTTTGAGTTTTTTTATTTTGTAAGGTCATTGACAAAATAGATTGTAATGTTATAATTAGAAAGTGCATAAAAAAGTATGTGAGGTTGTTATGGATAATAATGTTTTAAAAAATATAAAAATATTTCATCAATTAGTAATTAATAGTATAGGTGTTAAAGATATGCCAAAGTATCCTAGTGTAACTACTACTCAAATTCAAATTATGGAATATATTATAAGTAGGCCTAAAAAATGTGCACTTCAAAAAGAATTTGAAAAAGTTTTAGGACTTTCAAGAGCTACAGTATCAAGTGTTTTAATTACTATGGAAAAAAATGGTTTAATTGTAAGAATTACTGATAATACTGATACTAGGACTAAAAAGATTGTTTTAAGTAGTAATGCTCAAAGAGTTTTTAATAGTAGTAAAGAAAAAATTAAAAAGATCGAGGATATTTGTCTTAAGGATATAACTGAAAAAGATTTAAATACATTTATAAATGTTTTATCTAAAATGACAGAAAATTTAAAGGAGGAAAGAAATGAGAAAATTATTTAAAAATTTAAGAAAAAAAGATTATTTATTAATTTTAATATGTGCTGTAATTATTTTTAGTGAAGTTTGGTTAGAACTTAAAATGCCAGATTATATGAGTAATATTACAGTTCTTGTTCAAACCGAAGGCAGTAAGATGAGTGAAATATTAAAAAATGGTGGTTATATGCTACTTTGTGCTTTTGGTTCACTTGTCGGAGCGGTAATAACTAGTTATATATTAACTTATGTATCAACAACATTTTCAAAAAATATTCGTAAAAAAGTATTTACAAAGACAATGGATTTAGCTACTGCTGAAGTAAAAAATTTTTCTGTAAGTAGTTTAATTACAAGAACAACAAATGATGTTAGTCAAATTGAATTAGTATTATCAATGGGACTATCACTTTTGATAAAAGCTCCGATGACTGCAGGATGGGCAATACTTAAAATACTTAATAAAAGTTGGCAATGGAGTGCTCTTACTGCAGTATGCGTATTAGTCCTTCTTACAACGATAGGTATTATAACAAGTATTGTTTTACCTAGATTTTCTTTAGTTCAAAAATTGATTGATAAAGTTAATCGTGTAACAAGAGAAAATTTAACTGGTATAAGAGTAGTTCGTGCTTTTAATGCTGAGGATTTCCAAGAGAATAAATTTCAAAAAGAAAACGATGATTTAACAAATACACAACTATTTAACCAAAAATGTTTTGCTGTAATGGAACCAGTTATGCAAATGGTAATGTATACTTTAACTTTAGGAATTTATTTTATCGGTGCAAATCTTATTAATAATTCTATAATGGCTGATAAACTTACACTTTTTGGTGATATGGTTGTATTTTCAACTTATGCAATGCAAATAATTATGTCATTTATAATGCTTTCTATGATATTTATGATGCTTCCTAGAGCAAATGTGTCCGCAAATAGAATTAACGAAGTTCTTGATGAAAAATTAACAGTTAATGAAGGCTTGTTTAATGGTGATACAAAAGAAACAGGTACTGTTGAATTTAAAAATGTTTCATTTAAATATCCAGATGCTGATGAATATTTACTAAAAAATATTTCTTTTAAGGCAGAAAAAGGTCAAACTATTGCTTTTATAGGTTCAACTGGTAGTGGTAAAAGTACACTTATTAACTTAGTTCCAAGATTTTATGATGCTTCCGATGGAGAAGTTTTAATTGATGGTGTTAATGTAAAAGATTATACTTTTGAATCCTTACATAATAAACTTGGTTATGTTTCTCAAAAAGCTGTTATGTTTGATGGAACTGTTAAATATAATGTCTCTTATGGTAAATCTAATAAAAAAATTACTAAAGAAAAAGTTGAGGAAGCACTTAAAATTGCACAGGGGTATGATTTTGTATCTAAAATGGACAAAGGCATAGATTCACATATAGCTTCCGGAGGAACAAATGTCTCTGGTGGACAAAAACAAAGACTTTCTATTGCAAGAGCAATTGCTAAAGATCCAGAAATATATATTTTTGATGACTCTTTTTCCGCTCTTGATTATAAAACTGATTCTGTTTTAAGAAAAGCTTTAAAAGAAAATGTGAAAGATGCAACAACTTTAATTGTGGCTCAAAGAATAGGTACAATACTTAATGCTGATAAAATTGTTGTACTTGATAATGGTAATGTAGTGGGAATAGGAACACATAAACAGTTATTAAAAAATTGTGATGTTTATAAAGAAATAGCATATTCCCAACTTTCTAGAAAGGAGCTTGAAAATGCATAATAAAAAAATGGAAAATGCTAAAGACTTTAAAGGTTCTTTAAAAAGATTAATTTTAGAATTAAAACCTTTTAAAGTACTTATATTCATAAGTTTAATTCTAGCAATTTTTGGTTCCACTTTAACAATTAGTGCTCCAAATAGGCTTTCTAAATTAACTGATGAAATTCAAAAAGGACTAGTTATTAATACTAAAAATTTAAATATTTTAAATGATAGCCTTACTACTTCTTTTGGCAAAGATATTGAAATTGATGGAGTAATAGTAAATGCAAGTGATCAAATAGAGTATGCTAAAATTTCACAAAATCTTAATAAAAATATGAGTGCAAATGATTTATATAAAGCACTTGATGAAATGCCAGAAAGTATTCAAAAGGTAATTAAACCTAAAATGAATATTGATAAAATTAAAAATATTTGTATTATGCTTTTAACAATATATTTTGTAAGTGCAATTTTTAACTTTTTACAATCTTTTTCAATGACACATGTTTCAAATAATTTTGCAAGAAAACTTCGAGGAAGAATTTCACATAAAATAAATACTTTACCACTTAAATATTTTGATAATCATCAAACTGGTGATGTGCTATCAAGAGTAACAAATGATGTTGATACCCTTGCTCAAACACTTAATAATTCATTATCAGCTCTTGCTAGTAATGTAACACTTTTATTAGGTTCAATTATAATGATGTTTAAAACTAATGCTCTTATGAGTGTTACAGCTATAATTTCATCGTTATTAGGTTTTGTATTTATGGCAATTATTCTTTTAAAAAGTCAAAAATATTTTGTAAAAAGACAAGAGGGTTTAGGTAAACTTAATAGTCATATCGAAGAAATATATTCAGGATTAAATGTTGTAAAAGTTTATAATGGACAAGATGATGCAAATCAAAAGTTTGATAAAATAAATAATGAGGTAAGTGAATGTAGTAGAAAAAGTGGGTTCTTATCTGGACTTATGCATCCAATGATGGGTTTTGTTGGTAATTTTGGTTATGTTGCAGTATGTATAGTTGGAGCACTTCTTACTATGAATGGTAAAATATCATTTGGTGTTATTATTGCATTTATTACATTTGTTAGATTATTTACAATGCCACTATCCTCAATTGCTCAAGAGTTTACTTTTATTCAGTCAGCTTTAGCTTCTTCAGAAAGAGTATTTGAATTCTTAGATGAAAAAGAAATGTCTAAAGAAGAAAATAAAGATAAGCTTCTTAAAAATGATGTAAAAGGTAATATAGAGTTTAAAAATGTATCATTTAAATATGATGAAAATGGCAAAACAATTATTAAAAATTTCTCTGCAGATGTAAAATCAGGTCAAAAGATTGCAATTGTTGGTCCAACTGGTGCTGGTAAAACTACAATGGTTAATTTACTTATGAAGTTTTACGATATTCATGATGGTGATATAACCATTGATGGTAAAAGTATTTCTAATTTAACAAGAGAAAATGTTCATAGTTTATTTACAATGGTACTTCAAGATACATGGCTTTTCGAAGGAACTGTTAAAGATAATATTAGATATAATAATTCAAAAATTACTGATAAAGAAATTGAAAGTGTATGTAAATATATTGGACTAGATCATTTTATTAAAACACTTCCAAATAATTATGATACAGTAATATCTGAAAATGATAATATTTCTGCAGGACAAAAACAACTTCTTACTATTGCAAGAGGTATGTGTGAAAAAGCGCCTCTTTTAATACTTGATGAAGCGACTTCAAATGTTGATACAAGAACCGAAGAACTTGTGCAAAAAGCTATGGATAAATTAATGGAGAATAAAACCTCATTTATAATTGCCCACAGACTTTCAACAATAAAAAATGCAGATTTAATACTTGTTATGAATGAGGGTAATATTATAGAACAAGGTTCTCACGATGAACTTATGAAAAAAGATGGCTTTTATGCTAAACTTTATAATTCTCAATTTGAGTTATAATATAAATTTTTATCTATTGACAAAGAAAAAATATAGTTATACAATTAATTTGTAAATCAATGAGAAAGAAAAGTAGATATTATTTGTTTTAAAGAGAGTAACTAGTGGTGGAAAGTTATAAATGGGTAATATACGAAATGGGCTTTCAAGAGGTTACCGAAATAGTAGTAGGCTAGCACGGAGTACTTAACTTCGTTAACAAAGTAGCATGTATAATTGTACATGAATTGCACTTTTTAGGTGGCATTAATAAGAACTTAAATCTTATCCTAACTGTTGAGGATAAGATTTTTTTAAGAAAGAGGGATAATATGAAAAAAAGAATATTAACAGGATTAAAACCAACAGGAGAACTTACTTTAGGCAATTATATTGGAGCAATATCACAAATGGTTGAGCTTTCTAATGATGAAAATAATGAAGTCTATCTTTTTGTAGCGGACCTTCATGCACTTACTGAATATCAAGATCCAAATACTTTAAGAGATAGAATTAAAAAGTTTATCGCAATGTATATTGCATGTGGAATTGATCCAGAGAAAGTAGTTGTTTATATTCAATCAGATAATGAATATATTCCAATGATTTCATGGATTTTAGAGTGCAACACTTATTATGGAGAAGCCTCAAGGATGATTCAATTTAAGGAAAAATCAAAAGGTAAAGAAAACTTTACAGTGGGACTTTTAACATATCCAATTTTAATGGCCGCAGATATTTTGTATTGTGATTCTGATTTTGTCCCAGTAGGTATAGATCAAAAACAACATGTTGAAATTGCCCGTGATATAGCAGAAAGATTTAATAATAAATATGGGCAAACTTTTAAACTCCCACAGCCTTTAATTAGTAAAGAGGGAGTTAAGATAAAAGATTTAAAAGATCCTACCAAAAAAATGAGTAAGTCTGAAACAAATCCAAATGGTGTTATATCTTTATTTGATAGCCCAGAAATGGTTACTAAAAAGATTATGGGAGCAACTACAGATAGTGAAAATTTAGTTTATTTTGATGAAGAAAATAAACCAGGTATTTCAAATTTACTTAATATTGCAAGTGTTATTTCTAAAAGAACTGTAGAGGATATTGCGAATGAATATAAAACAGCAGGTTATGGTAATTTTAAAAAGTATGTTGCTTCATTAACATCACAGATGATTAGTGATATTCAAGAAAAATATAATCATATTATAAGTTCTGGTAAACTCGAAGAAATATTAAATAAAGGTAAAGAAAACTCCAGAAAACTTGCTTATGAAAAAATGAACCAAATGAAGAAAAAAGTTGGACTTAACTAAAACAAAGTGTTATAATTTAATTACATCTTATAAAGAGTGATGGAGGGACTAGCCCGTTGAAGTCACACCAACCTATTAAATTAGGTGGTAATGCTAGAGCTATAAGATAACTTTATCATTCAAGATATTGTTATCTTGGATGTTTTTTTATGAAAGGAGGAAAGTTTTATTAAGCATTTTCTTTTAAGATGAAAAAAGAAAAGGAGTATAAATGAAAATTTTTAGTAACGAAATAGTATTTCGTGGTCACCCAGATAAAGTATGTGACCAAATAAGTGATGCACTTTTAGATGCATATTTAAGTGAAGATAAATCCTCACGATGTGGAATTGAAGTAATGGGAGGAAAAGGTAAAATATTTGTAACTGGTGAAGTTACAAGTAGTGCAAAGGTAGATGTTTCAAGTATAGTAAAAAAAGTTTTAAATGATGTTGGCTATGATGAAAATTATGAAATAATTAATAATCTTGGCGTTCAAAGTATTGATATAGCACTAGGAACAAATGATAAAGTTCATGGTGCTGGTGATAATGGTATGATGTTTGGTTATGCATGCCGTGATACTAAAGAGTATCTTCCTACCTCTATGGTAATACTTCAGAAACTTTCTATGACCTATGATGAACTTAGAAAAAAAGATAAAAGATTTTTACCAGATGGTAAAGCTCAAATAACTGGTTATTATGAAAATAATAAATTAGTTAAAATAAAAGACTTTGTAATTTGCTATCAAAATACTGAAGAAGAAAGAGATAAAACAGATGAAATATTAATTGATACTTGTAAAAGTATATGTAATGAATATAATATTGAAGTTGAAAAATTTATTTTAAATCCAACAGGTAAATTTTTAATAGGTGGTTTTACTGGAGATGCAGGTCTTACTGGAAGAAAGATTGTGGTGGACTCTTATCAAGGTTTTGCTCCAGTAGGAGGAGGTGCTTTTTCTGGTAAAGACCCAAGTAAAGTTGATAGGTCTGGTGCTCATATGGCTAGAGTTATTGCAAAAGATATTTTAAAAAATAATGATAATTTAGAATATGTTCTTGTTCAACTTTCTTATGCTATTGGTCTTAAAAATCCCCTTGCAATATATATAACATCTGATAAAGGGGATTTAAAAGTACCTGATGATTTATATGAAAAATGTTCTGTTCAAAATATTATAAATTCACTTAATTTATTAAATGAAAAATATGAAAAAAGAGCAATTTTTGGTCATTTTATAGATTAATTGGGGAAGGGTTAAATTTGGCTAAATGATGAAAAATTACTTGAACATTTAATAATTATAGATTAGTGGTTTATTGACTTAAATCACTTTTTTTAATATAATCTATTTGCAAAAGAGGTAAAAGTATGAATATAGAACATTTATATATGTCATTTGGACTTCAGGAGATATTTAATGATGTATCTGTTCATTTTAATGATGATGATAAAATTGGCATAGTTGGAGTAAATGGTGCAGGTAAATCAACCTTATTTAATTTAATACTTGGAAATATTTCGCCAGACTCTGGGAAAATAATTGTAAAAAATAGAGATTTAATAGGATATCTTCCCCAGGTAATTACTGATGAAATACCAAATGATGATATAACTGTTTTTGAATATTTACTTTTAGGAAGACCAATTCAAAAACTAAAGGATAATATAGCTACTTTATATGAACAAATAGCAGTAGAAAAAGATGATAAAAAATTAAATTATCTTTTCAAAAAGATTACTAAAAATCAAAATAAATTAGAGTATTATGATGAATATAATGCAGAAAGCATACTTCTTAAAATAATCGAGGGTATGAATATTTCTGAAAAACTGCTTGATTTAAAACTTAAAAATATTTCTGGTGGACAAAAATCAAAAGTAGCATTTGCAAGACTACTTTATTCAAAACCAGAAATTCTTTTACTTGATGAACCTACAAACCATCTTGATTTAGATACAAAAGATTATATTGAAAATACTATAAAAAATTATCATGGACTTGTACTTGTAATTTCTCATGACATAGATTTTTTAAATAACGTTACAACAAAAACTTTATATGTAGATAAAATAAAGAAAAATGTTTTTCTTTATAATGGAAATTATGAAAAATATCTAAAGATTAAAAGCGAAAAAGATAAAGCAAAAGAAAGACTCTATGAAAAACAAGTAAAAGAGGAAGAAAAGTTAAAAGGTATAATTAATAAATATATTCGTGGTAATGAAAAGAAAGCAAATATTGCTAAAGATAGAATTAAAAAATTAGAAAAACTCCAAAAAGAAAAAGTTGTACTTGAAAAAGCAAATAAATATACAAGATTTAATATTAAAATAAATGAAAAAAGTTATTTAACACCCTTAAAAGTTGAAAATCTAACATTTGGTTATACAAAAGATAATCTTTTATATCAAAATTTAACATTTGATTTAACCAGGGGAGAAAAACTTTTAGTAGTTGGGGAAAACGGTATTGGTAAAACTACTTTATTAAAACTTATTATGGGGCTTCTTACTCCAACCGAGGGAAATATTATAATTAATGATAAAACAACAATTTCTTATTATGCTCAAGAACACGAGATACTTGATAATAGTAAATCAATATTAGATAATTTTACAGAGTTTAATCTAAGAGATTTTGAAATAAGAAAAATACTTGGAAGTTTTTTATTTTCTGGTGATGATATTTATAAAAAAGTTGAGGTTTTATCTCCGGGTGAAAGATCAAGAGTTGCCCTTGCAAAAGTTGCTTTAAAGGGAGCAAATACACTTTTACTTGATGAACCAACAAACCATTTAGATCCGATGACACAAGTTATTATTGCTGATACTTTTAAAACTTTTGAAGGTACAATGCTTGTGGTTTCTCATAACCTTGATTTTGTTGATAACCTTGGTATTTCAAGGATGCTTTTACTTCCAAGTGGTAAAATAGTCTATTATGATAGAGATATTGTTTATCATTATGAAATGATTAATGAGGAAATAGAAAGGAAATAAAGATGAAATTATTTTTATGTGGTGGTGGTAGTGGAAGTCAACTAGAAATTGCTTATAAAAAAATTGCAAAAATTTTGCAAAAAGATAAACCAATTTTGTATATTCCACTTGCTATGGATGAAAATAAGTATGATAGCTGTTATAATTGGTTTAAAAATGAAATATCTTTTTTTGGTGCAAAAGATTTTGAAATGATAAGAAGTTCTCTAGAATTATCTAGAAAAAATTTTTTTGATTATTCGTTAGTATTTATTGGTGGTGGAAATACTTATAAATTATTAAGAGAGTTACATAATAATTCAAATTGTGAAAAAATAGTTGAGTATTTAAAAAAAGGTGGCATAGTGTTTGGTGCAAGTGCAGGTGCAATAATATTTGGCAAAGATATTAATAGTTGTTTCTTAGAGGACAAGAATTTAACTAATTATCAAAATTTTAATGGCTTAAATTTTCTAAATGATTATTCTATATTATGTCATTTAAATAAAAAAAATTTAAAAAAAAATCAAAAGTACTTAATTGATTATTCTAAAAAACATAAAACGATTTATTTACCCGAAGAAGATGTAATTTATATAACGGATAATGAAATAAAACTTTTAGGCAATAAAAAATATATAATATTTTCTTATGGTAAAAGTTTTGTTCATAATTTTGCCAACTTTAAAAATGATATGAATAGTTAATAATATATTAATTATTATGTTTTTAGAAGAAAATTTTGGTAAGACTAAATAGTTTTACCATTTTTTTGTTTACACATTTTTGACATTTTGCATATAAAGTGGTAAAATTATCGTAGTTAAGGGGGAAGACTATGGGAAATCCAAATCAAAGTAAATATGATTATCTATTAAGCCAAAATAAAAATTATATGGACTTAACAGCACTTTCTACAATAAATGGAAGTGTTAGTTATTTGCAGTTACATGAAAATATTGAAAAATATGAAAAATTATTAATTTCTAAAGGAGTAAGACCTGGTGATAGGATTGGTGTATGTGCTTTAAATACACCTGAATCAGTATATCTTTTATATGCTCTTGATAAAATAGGTGCTATAGTTATCGGCTTTAGTCCACTTGATAATGCTGAAAAGATTCAAAAAGATATAAAACTTACTAAACCTAAAATGGTTATAACAGTTGATCTTCAATACAAAAATTTTAAAAATAGTGAAAAAGCATTAGATTTTACAACTATGTTATATACTATTTCTGATTATATTGAAGATAAAAAACTCAAAACATTATTAAAAATTTCTAATATTTTAAAAGGAAATTTTGCTTTAAATAAAAAAAGATTACTTCTTTCAGAATGCTATAATGAATTAAAAAACATTGAAATTGAAAAACAGGATTATTATGATGGAAAACTTACTGATATTATGTTTACGGGAGGTTCTTCAGGAGTGCATAAAGGTGTTAGTTTAGCAGGAAACGGGTTAAATAGTGTAATCGAAGGTATGAGATATATGTATCCGGAAGATTTCTTTACTGGTAATACTTATTTAGGAAATATTCCTATAGGACATATGGTTTATGGTAGGGCAATTATGCATATTGCTCTTACTAATAACATGAATTTTGCTTTAACTTTAAAAGCCACTCCAAAAGATTTTTATGATGAACTTATAAGAACCAATGCCTTTGCTGCCGTTGGTGGTCCACCTCATTGGAATAGTTTGCTTGAACTTGAAAATGGTGCATTAGTACCAAGACATGATTTAAAAAAAGGTTCTTTAGCAAATTTAAGTTTAGCTACAAGTGGAGGAGAGGCTAAAACAAAAATTACTGAAGACATGGTAAATAGAGCTTTAGAGTATTGTGACAGTAAAGTTAAATTGGGTGATGGTTTAGGTGCTACAGAAGGCTGGTCAGTAATTTTATTAAATAGTGGAAAATATTTAGAACCATATAAAATAGGTAGACCAATCGATACATTAAATGTTAAAATTATTGATGAAAATACTGGTAAGGAAGTTACAAAAGGAAATAAAGGACTTCTTTGTATAAGTGGTCCATCTGTAATGCTTGAATATTATGAAAACGAAATTGAAACTAGTAAAGTAATGTTTAAAGATAAAGATGGAAATACTTGGGTCAATACTGGCGACATTGTTAGAGAAACAGAAAGTGGAAATTATGAGTATGTTGGAAGAAAGAAAAGAAACTTTGTTTCAGGCATTGAAAATATTTACCCTGAACAAATCGAAGATCTTTTAACAACATTACCAGAAATTAATGAAGTGGTTGTTACATGCGTACCAAATGATTTAGTTCAATATTTACCAATTTATCATATTTCTCTAAATGATAGTGATATTGATTTAACAACTTTAGAAAAGAAAATAAATTCTTTAGTTGAGAAAAAACTTGGAGTTAATTGGCTTCCTTGTAAAATTGATTTTAGTTTTACATTTTTGAAAAGGATGACTAATAGTAAATTAGATGTTACCTATTATCAATCAATAGATAATGAAGAATATCAAAAAAATCATAATAGTTATGATAATTCAGTTAATGTTAGATTAAGAAAAATGTAATGGATTTTACATTTTTTTTCATATAAAGATATGATATAATTATTGATAATAGGAAGTGAGTAAAGTGGGATTATATTTTTCATCTAGTTCATTATTTGTTGTGACAATTTTATTTATTATATATGTAGCAAAGAAAAAATTAAAAAATGATGAAACAAAAATATATGGCCTGTTATTGTTTTTTACAATAATTATGCTTTTTTTAGAGGTTTTAACTGGCTATTTATATAAAACTTCTTTTGATATAAATAGTGATATTTATGTTCTTTTATCTAAATTTGTTATTATTTCATATGTGGTAATGAATTCTTTATTTAGTAAATATATTATTACAATTTGTTATGAAAACAGAAAAAATACATATTTTCTTTTGATTTTATTTATGCTAACTATAGCATTAATACTTTGCACTCCATTAAATTTTGTTGAATTTGAAAATTCCATAATACCTAAAGGAGTTGGGATATATATTGCATATGGTTATTGTATAGGTTTTATGGTATATCAGCTTTATTTATGTATCAAGTTTAAGAGTAAAATATCTTTATTAAAATTTACACCTTATTATTTATTGCTTTTTTTAGGCGTAATTAATGTAATAATAACATATTTTCTTCCTACAACATTTTTAATTGGATTTATCTTCTTTTTATCAGTTTTAGTAATGTATTTCACTATTGAAAACCCGGATTTAAAACTTTTAAATGAGTATACTCAAAATAAAGAACTTGTTGAAAACAATATAGAATCAAAAATAAATATGCTATTTAAAGTATCCGAAGATGTTAAATCTCCTTTGAAAAATATAAAGAAAAATGCAATAAATATATTGAATGCAAATAAAAAAATAGAAAAAGATGATTATGCTAAAAAAATATACAATGAATCTAATAATGTTTTAAATGATATTAATGAAGTCTTTAATGTTTCTTCAATAGATAATAGTAAAGTTAAAATAGTGGATACCACATTTAATATTTATAACTTATATGATGAAATAATATATATTATTAAAAATAAAATAAATGAAAATACAAATTTTAAATATAGTATTACAGATACTATTCCAAGACTGTTATACGGAGATAATGTTAGAATAAAACAAATTATAGTTGCTCTTTTATTAAATAGTATTTCAGACAAAGAGGGCATTATTGATTTAGATATTTATGAAATTGTTAAAAATGATATATGTAGACTAGTAATTATAGTTCAAAGTTCATATATAAAACTTGATTTAAATGAAATAAATAATATTTTAAATAGCAATGTTAATATCACTAATGATTTAGAAAAATATGATATATCTTTAAAAGATGTAAAAAAATTAATCGATGTTATTGGAGGAACACTTCTTATAAATGATAATGATGGTATAATGAATTTTAAAATAATTATTAATGAAAAAATTAAAACTAAAAAAGATGCTGATAATCTTGATTTAATAGCAAATAAGTTAACTAATAAAAAAAGAGTTTTATTAGCAAGTGATGATTATTTAGAACTATCAACATTTACAAATATACTTAAAAATAATAATTTTACTGTAGATACAGTAATGTATTATAAAGATATAACATCAAAATTAAATGAAAAAAATAAATATGATTTATTAATTATTGATGATGAAATGAATGATGAAAGTGCAATTTCTATTATAAAAGAAATTAATAAATTAAAGATAAATCACATTATAAAAATTGTATTACTTGATAATGATAAAGAGTTAATAAAAAAACATTATTTAGAGAATAATATATTTGATGATTATATATTTAAATCTAATTTTAAAGAGGATTTAAAGAAAGTTACTACAAAATATAAATAGAAATTTTGGTAAGACTAGGTGGTTTTATCAATTTTTTTATGCTATACTTATTTTATGGATATATTAGAAATAAAAAATAACACAATAATTGTATGCAGTAATAACGAAAAGAAAAATTTATTAAAAAAATTAAATGAATCTGATAAATTATTACCAATTAAATTTTTAAGTAAAAGTGATTTTATTAAAGCACTAACTTTTTCATATGATGAAAAAACTCTTTATTATGTAAGAAAAAAATATAATGTTAAAATTGAGGTCGCAAAAGAATATCTTGATAATATTTACTATGTAAGTGATAAAAAATATAATAATGATAAATTAGATTTTTTAGTTAATTTAAAAAAAGATTTAATAGAAAATAAGCTATTAAAAAATGATGAATTATTTATAAATGGTTTAAAAAATAAAGATATAATTATATATAATTTAGGATATATTGATAACTTTTTAAGTAAACTTCTTGATAATATAAAAAATGTTTGTAATGTTAAAATAGTTAACAAAGAAAATGAAACTTTATATTCAAAAAAAGTATATAGATTTACACATATTGATGATGAAGTTAATTATATAGCATGTCAAATATGTAAACTTGTTAAGTATGGTGTAGATATAAATAAAATTAAACTAATTATAAGTGATAATGAGTATATAAATATAGTAAAAAGAGTATTTAAAATGTATAATATACCTGTAAATCTAAATGACAATATTTGTTTATACTTTACACTTGCTAGTAAATATTTAATTAGTAACTTTACATCTGATTTAACTAAAGTTATCGAAGAAGTTAAGGATAAATACTCAACTGAAGTTGTAAATAAGTTATTAAATGTAATAAATAAGTTTACATTTATAGAGGATAAATTATCTGTAAAGGAAGATATTATTTATTTACTTCAAAATACATATTTACCTGAAATAAAATATGATAATGCAGTAGAGCTTTCTACTTTTGATAGCGTAAACGAGGATGATTATGTATTTTTACTTGGATTTAATCAAAAAACATATCCAACTATTTATAAAGATGAAGATTATCTTTTAGATGAGGAAAAAAGTCTATTAGGACTTGAAAAGTCTTATGAACTTGCTAAAAAAGATAAAGAAAATTTAATTTATAATATTCGAAAACTTAAAAATTTATTTATAAGTTATAAACTTCAAAGTGAAAGTGGTTCTTTTTTACCATCAACATTAATTAGTGAAATGAATATGGAAACTATTACTGATAGGGTACCTTTAAATTATTCAAATAAATATAATAAAATAAAATTATGCTCTTTACTTGATAGATTTTATAAATATAGTGAAGTAAACGAAGAATTAAAAACATTATATAATAATTATAAAATAGATTATAAATTGTATGATAATACATATAAAAAAGTTCCTTTCGAGTTAATGAATAAAATATTTAAAAATAAGTTATCATTATCATATTCAAGTATGGAAGGTTATAATGAATGTGGGTTTAAATACCTTATTAATAATGTTCTTAGACTAGATGTTTATGAAGATACTTTTGCAGCATTTTTAGGATCACTTTTTCATCATATTTTAGAGTTGTCAATTGATAAAGAAATAGATGTTCATAATGAAATTATTAAATATATGGACTCTTCGAATAGAATTTTTACTGAAAAAGAAAAGTTTTATATATTTACAATGGAAAAAGATATGATTTTTGCAATTGAAACTATAAAAGAGCAAAATACTTATTCTTTATTAAATGAATATATGCTTGAACAAGAATTTGATGTTAATAAAAAAAGTAAACTTGATATTTTATATAAAGGATTTATAGATAAATTAATGTATAAAACTATTCGTGATAAAACATATTATGCAATAGTTGATTATAAAACTTATGATATAGATGTTAAAATGGATTTAATTGATTATGGATTAAATTTACAACTTCCTATATATTTATATTTAATAAAAAATAATTATAAAGATGCTTTAATATGTGGTTTTTATATTCAAAAGGTTTATTCATTAGATAATAAATATGATGAAAATAAATCATTATTAGAAAGAAAAAAAGATTCTTTAAAACTTACTGGATACTCAAATATAGATGGAAGTATTATAAATAAACTTGATAAAGATTATGAATCATCGAAAGTTATTAAGGGTTTAAAACTAAAAAAAGATGGCAACTTTTATAGTTATAGTAAAGTTTTATCTAATGAAAAAATGGATGAAATTTACCATAAAGTTGATGAACAAATAGATAAAGTGATTAATAATATTGAGGACTCTAATTTTGATATTAATCCTAAAAATTATAATGGTAAAAATATATCTTGCATGTATTGTAAATTTAAGGATATATGTTATAAGTCTATAAAAGATGAGATAATAATAGAAACGGAGGATAATGATGGCATGGACTGCTGACCAAGAAAAAGCAATTAATGAATGTGGCAAAAATATTATAGTTTCTGCAGGGGCAGGTTCTGGTAAAACAGCGGTTCTTACAGAAAGAGTTATTACTAAATTAAAAAAAGGTATAAATATTAATGAACTTTTAATATTAACATTTACGAATGCTGCGGCAATGGAAATGAAAGATCGCATTAGAGAGGCAATTACAAAAGATGAAAGTTTACATAGTCAGCTTGATCTTATTGATGGAAGTTATATTACAACATTTGATTCATTTGCATTATCAATAGTAAAAAAATATCATTATTTACTTAATATTCCTAAAGATATAAGTATTTTAGATAATGAAATTGCTAAGAATATAAAAGCTACTTTTTTAGACGAAGTATTTGAAACTTTATATGAACAAAAAGATACTGACTTTTTAAAAATGGTAAATGACTTAACGGTTAAAGATGATACCTCTTTAAGAAGGGAGATTCTTTCATTAAATGAATTATTAGAAAGATTACCTGAAAAAGAGGAATATTTAAATAACTATGTTAACAATTTTTATAATGAAAAAAACATTGAAAGTATAGTTAAAAACTTTTATGAACTAATAAATAAGGAAGTTAATAAAATCAAAATATATTTAGATAATTTATCATTTAACTGTGATGAAAAATATTATGAAAAGGTAATTAATGTAGTAAATCCGATTTTAAGTGCAAAAACTTATGAAGAATACAAAAGTTATACTAATGTAAAAGTTCCTGCACTTCCTAAAAATAGTGAGGAAGATTTAAAAATTTCTAAAGAAAAACTTCAAAAAGAAATAGATAGTTTACATAGCATTTTAATTTATAAAGATGAAAATCATTTGAAAAACTGTTTATTAGAAACTATTACTTATGCTAAAGCAATTATTAAAATAATTAATGAACTTGATGAAAAAGTATTAAGTTATAAAGAAAAATATGCTTCTTTTGAATTTAATGATATTGCAAAAATGGCAATTAAAATTGCTAAAACTCCAAATGCTAAAAAAGAAATTTCTTCATCATTCAAAGAAATAATGGTTGATGAATATCAAGATACCTCTGATTTACAAGAAACATTAGTAAATTTAATTTCAAATAATAATGTTTATATGGTTGGTGATATTAAACAATCTATATATCGTTTTCGTAATGCTAATCCTTTGATATTTAAAAATAAATATGATAAATATTCAAAAGAGGATGGAGGAATTAAAATTGATTTACTTAAAAACTTTCGTTCAAGAGATAAAGTATTAGAAAATATTAATAAGATATTTAATTTACTTATGGATGATGATTTTGGTGGAGCAAATTATAAAGAAAGTCATCAAATGGTTTTTGGTAATACTGTATACTCGGAAAATAGTGTTAATACAGATGATTTAGATGTATATGTTTATAATAAAGAAGATAAAAAATATAGTGATACTGAATATGAAGCCTTTATAATTGCTGATGATATCAAAGAAAAACTATTAAGTGGTTATAAAGTTTTAGATAAAGAAACAAAGACTTTAAGACCATGTAAATATGATGATTTTTGTATATTAATAGATAGAAAAAATGGTTTTGAAATATATAAAAAAATATTTGAATATTTAGATTTACCACTTTTAATATATTATGATGAAAAAATAACTAATGAAAAAGATATTTTAGTATTAAAAAATTTAATTGATTTAATAGTGTGTATTTATAATAAAGATTATAAACAAAAATTTAAATATGATTTTTATTCAATTTTAAGAAGTTTTTTATATAATGAAAAAGATGAAGTATTTATAAATTATTTTGTAAATAACAATTATTATAATAGTGATTTATTTAAAAAATGTGATAATATTGCTAAGAAATTAGATACAATGTCTAGTAAAAAATTAATAGAAACTATAATAGATGAATTTGATTTTTATGAAAAAGCTATTTTAATTGGTGATATTGATAAAGTTATTAAAAGGTGTGATTATCTTTTATCTTTAGCAGATAATTTATCATCTTTAGGAAAAAGTATAATAGAATTTAATGAGTATTTAAACGATTTAATTGTAAATGATGCTGATATTTCTTTTTCAGTTAATACTAATGTAAAAAATAATATCAAACTTATGAATATTCATAAATCTAAAGGTCTTGAATTTCCAATATGTTATTTTGCAGGTTTTGATAAAGCATTTAATAAACAAGATTTAAATAAAATGTTTAACTTTGATTATGATTTAGGATTAATTTTGCCATTTTATGATGATGGAGTAGGACCTACTATATTAAAAAGTATATATAAAGATAAATATTTAAAGGAGGATATATCTGAAAGAATAAGACTTTTTTATGTAGCCCTTACTAGAGCAAAAGAAAAAATGATTATGGTTATCCCAAATAATATGGAAGATATTTCTTTTAAAGAGGATTTAAATTCATTTTTAACTTTTATATCTTTAGTAAAGTTTGTTTTAAAGGACAATATAAAATATATTAAAGATGTAGATTTAACTAAAAATTATAATTTTCAAAAAGAAAAAGATTTATTTGAAAAAAATAACGATTTATTAAATGTTGAAGAAATAAAAATTGATTCAAATTTAATTATTCATAGTAATGTTTCTAAAAAAGTATTAAAACTTCTTTCAAAAGAGGAAGTAAATGCAATGGAATATGGTACATATATTCATGAAATATTTGAAACCGAGGATTTTAAAAATACTAATAATAAATATGTTTTAGCATTACTTGAAAAAATAGATAATAACTTTCAAAATGTTTATAAAGAATATGAATTTATTTATAATTATGAAGATAAAGAATATGATGGAATTATAGATTTACTTTTAGAATATGAAGATAAAATGGTAATAATTGATTATAAACTTTCAAATATTGATGATGAAAATTATGTTAAACAATTAAGTATTTATAAATCATTTATTGAAAATAAAACTAAAAAAGAAACTGAAACTTATCTTTATTCAATCCTTAATGATACCTTAAAAAAAATATAAAATTTTTTTACAATTTTATATTTTTTATTTTACCTCTATAATTAAATCGTTATATGGAACATAATCCTTTAAAAGATTATTATCTATAAGTAAGTTTTCTAAGTTAACAAGTAATTTTTCTTCGATATAAGAACTATCTAAAAATGAATCAGCATCTTTATATCTTTTTACAATAGTACTTAAATCATTTAATGATAAATCGGGAAATTGTTTATATATACTTTTAGCAATTTTCATTTCATCATTATTTTTAACAAATTCTAAACCTTTATTAATGGCTTTAGTAAATGATTTAATTATTTCTTTGTTGTTTTCAATATAACTTTTTCTAGCATAAAAGGTAGTGTAGGGCATTTCTCCGGAAAGAAGTCCAATACTTTGAAGAACATAACCATACCCCTCATTTTCAAGTTTTAAAGCAGTTGGTTCAAATAAATTTACATAGTCACCAGTATTTCCTATAAAAGCACCAGATAAAGAAGCAAAATCAATATTATAGTTTATTTTAATTTTATTTTTATCAATTTCTTCATTTTTTAAGGCATTTAGAAAGTTTAAAGCGGGCATACCACTACTTCTTCCAACAAGAATTTCTTTACCATATAGATCTTTAAGTGAAAAATCTTTTTTATCTTTTCTTCCTAATATAAATTGACCATCTCTTTTTGTAAGACCTGAAAATATTTGCAAGTAATCTTTTTCATTTTTTTCATAAACATAAATTGCACTTTCAGCTCCCGCAAAACCTATTTGAACATCACCAGATAGTACGGCAGCACTAACCTTATCTGCACCAGGTGTTAAAATAAGTTTAATATCAATATTTTCTTCATTAAAATAACCCTCTTCGATGGCAACATAAAGGGGAGAATAAAATACTGAATGAGTGACCTCCGCAATTTTAATACTATTCATATTATCATTTTTTTCTTTTTTAGGTAAAAAGAAAATTAAGCATAAAACTAAAAGTAAAATTACTAAAAATGTATAAAATATTTTTTTCAAAATAACCTCCTTATTATTTCTTTTGTATTATATGAAAAAAATTAATTTTGGTGATTTTAATATAATAAATGTTAAAAAAATATAGACACGGGTTAATATTTTTTTATATTTAACTTGCTCGGAAAAAAAATTTTTTATAATGTAAAAATTTTAAAATCACACACCTTAGAAAGGTAGCATATGTATTTTTATAAATTATATTCAGAATCCGGTTTCATAAAAGATTTAGCTTTTAAAAAATTAATCTTATAAATTTCAAAGTTTCTTATTTTTGTTTATGAATATTCTTTACAATTACTTGGATTTCCTTTTGATGATACAATTGATTTATTTGATAATAATGTAAATGATAATATAAATATTAAAAATAGAGAATCAGATTTGCTTTATGAATCAAATAAATATTTAATAAATATCGAAAGAAATAGTTAAACTTCAATAAGTGTTAATTTAAAAAAATTATCTTACTTATGTGCTTTACTTTTAAGACAAGTAAAACCTGGTGAGGAAGATCAGATTAAAACTATTTGAAAAAAGTGGTTATAAAAAAATAGATAGTTATTCATTAAAATTATATTCAAGTATTTTAGATAAAATTATTAGCAATTTTAATGATGTAACAAATATTTTAATTCCCTATGATGGTGATGTAAAAGATTTAGTAGTTTTATATATTAAAGATGATGGAACTTTTGAAAAATATGATGCTCAAATAGTTACAATAGAGGGAATTAAGTATATATCATTTAATACAAAACATTTTAGTAATTATATAATTGCAAGTAATAATGTTGTAAATCCAAATACATTAGATAACATAGGTTTATACTTTGGAATAATGGCATTAAGTTTGGGAGTAATCGTTATTCTTGTTATAAAAAGTAATAAAAAATTGAAAAGGTAGTTTACATATACCTTTTTTTTGTGTTATAATTCATATATAGTAAAGGGTGTGAAGACAATGAGATTGAATTCTGAAATGAGAATGCTTCTTGACAAATTATATAATTTAAGAGGAGAAGATAGTGTAGTACTAGTGTCTATGGACAAAGAAAGAGACCAAGCAATTAAAACTAAGGAAAGGACTAGTAAAAGAACAACTGAACTAACAAGTCAAATTGAAAAACTAGAATCTGAAGGACATATTCTTGCTAAAGAGGGCGAGAGTTTTAAAAGTGCTTTAGAAACTATAAGAAAAGATGATTTTATAAATGTTCTAAAAGAATTAAATATTGCTTTTGACCCAGAAGAAATAAAAAAAGAGTTAGAAGTAAAACTTCCTAAAACTTTAGAGGAATTTTCTATGGAAAAGGAAAAAGCTGAAAAAGAACTTGTTACCGTAGAAGATGAAATGAATAGTGCAACCACTAAAATAGAGGAATTAGGACTTCGTAAGGATGAAGCTCTTGCTAATCAGGAAAGATTAAATAGATACTTTGACTTAGCACTTGAGGGAAATATAAATATAACAAGAGATGAAATTACATCACTTCTTGAAAAGTTTAATTTTAGTGAAGAAGAACAAAGAGAAGCCGCTAAATTATTGATGTTCCCTGAAGATGGGCTTTATGAATATGAGAAAAGTTTAAAGGGAATAAAAAGTAAAAGTATAAGTGATGTTTTTAAAGAGGCAAAAGAAGAAATCAAAACAGAGGAGATTAATAAAGAAACCCCTGTAGTTGAGGCACCACTTCATGAAGAAGAACCTAGTTTTAACTTTGATTTTAATATAAATATTCCTGAAAATAAAGAAGTTAAAGAAGAACAAATTGAAGCAATAGTTGAACCTGTAAAAGAAGATGATAAAACAGTTTCAAAAGAAGATGTAATTAATCTTTTAACAAGTTTAGGATTTGATTATTTAGATTTCACAAGCAATGATTTTGAAAAAATAATGAATAATTACGATGAAGAAACAATTAAAGCAAATGCTGAATATATTAAATCATTAAATATTTCACTTGATATTTTTGCAGATAATGTTGAATTAATGTATGATAAACAAATGAAAGAAAAAATAGAAAAATTAACAAGTATTGGTAAAATGCCTCAAGATATATATTTAAATCCAAGCGTTTTAACTAAATATGATTTAAATGGATTAAATAATGCAATTGATGTATTAAAACAAAGCGGATTAGATGCCAAAAATGTTCCATTAATTGCTTATTAGAAAGGAATAAGCTATGTACGATATAGTAAATAAAATTAGTGTTTTAAATTTACCTAAAGAAGTATATCCTAATATACCAAAATTTTATGCTTCATTTTCTGATGATTTAGTTACTTTAGAGGAACTTAAAGAAAAAATGGGTTATTTAACATCTAAAGGAATTGCAATTACTAAGCCATCACAAGTAAAAGTATTTTCATTACCTTTAGATTTCATAAAAAGTCAGGTTGAACAAGCTGAAAAGTTAGGTTTATTAGATATGTTTATTATTGATCCCACTAGAATTAGTTCAACAGAACTTTTCCAAAGATTAAGTTATGTGATGTCTTTAAATGAAACTTTAAAGGACGAAAAAGGTAAATATAGTAAAATATTGTTTAATAAAAAAGAATTTGATAGAAGGTATGGTGTAGAGTATTTAACTAAAGAGAAAGATGACAATGTAAAGGTTGAAACTAGTAATAACAATGAAGAAAATGTTGTAAATAAAGAAACTGTTTCTCAAACAAATACTTCATTAGATGATTTGAGTAGTGAAGTTGAAAAAGCTATGAATACTATAACAGCTGAGCCAATTGTAGAAAATCCTGTTAAGGATGTAGAACCAATTGAAACTCATGTTGAAGTAGCATCTGAACCTATAAATGAAAGTTTTGTTCAAGAAGTAACTCCAGTAAATACTCCAACTGAAGTTGAGGACGTTAATCCATATGTAATGGCACTTTCTAAAGAACAAACTATTAGACTTGATGATGAGATGCTTGCAAGATTCGAAGATTTAACAGCACATTTAAAAAATGTTTTAATAACACTAGGATATAGTGATGAGATTGATGGAACAAAATCTGATAATTTAATTAAACTTCTTACAAGTGGAGTAACTGAGGAAAGAGAAATACTATATTATACATTAACATATAATAAAAATTTAACAGATGAAGAAAAAGTAAGTATTTATAATGCAATTGATAATGAACTTAAACTTACTAATAATGGAGAATTAAGTCTATGAAATATTTAGAAAAAATAGGTTTTAGTAAAGATGATATTGCATATATGATGGAAAATACTCCAGAAAAGTTTATTGAACTTTTAAAGGAACAAAAAAAATTAGTAACTGAAAATATCTCTTATTTAAAAGATTTAGGAGTTACTAATTATCAAGATATATTCTTAAAATTTTATGAAATGTTTTTAATGGATAACAGTAATTTTGTAGCAATATTCTCTAAATATGAAAAAGAAGATTTAATTGAAAAATTAAAGAAAAATATAAACATAGTAGAATTTTTATAACTACTATGTTTTTTTTATATTTTCTTTAATCTATATACATTAATTGAGGGTTTGTTAAATGTTCTTATATGTGGAGGATTAGTACCAATTCCATAAGAAACATAAAGTTTAGTATTATTTTCATTGTAATAATCGTTTGTATAGATGCTAGCGCCATCTTTTTTTAGGGTTGCACCCCAGAAAGGTAATCTTAATTGTCCACCTAAAGAGTGACCTGCTAGTATAACATCTATATCATAATTTTTAAGCTTTTCAAATTCATCTGGTTTATGTAAAAGGCCAATAGTAAATGAGGGAGTAATTTCATCTTCATTATTAAGAATACTTTCATCAAAATTATTTAGATCCATTATTTTAATTGGATTAATATCTTTATTAAAAATATAATCATAGTTTTTATCAAGTACTTTAAAACCAATACTTTCTAAATTACTTTTAATATTATCATTATCTTTATCACCTAAAACGGCATATTTATAATCAGCTTTAATGTTTTTTAGTTCATTTATTGCACTTGTTATATCAGTATTATCTAAAACTAAATCTCCAGTAAATACTACAATATTAGCATTCTCATTATTAATACTTTTAACTAAATTTTTAATTTCTTTTATATCACTTTTTTCATAATAAAGTATATCAGAAAATTGAACTATTTTAATTCCATCAAAACCATCTGTTATTTTATTACTTGCTATTTCATATTCTTTAACCTCTAACCCTTTTATATTTATATATTTTCCATATATAAAAAATAGAAAAAAAATAAGAATTATTATACATATTAACCTTTTCATTTGAAGGCCTCAATAACTGTTACGATAAGCGCAAAAGTGTTATTAAATGAGTGTAAACACATTGAGGTATAAATATTATCTGAATCATAATACATATATCCAAGAGCTATTCCCATAATAGAGTAGGTTAAAATATATGGAAGTTCAATTAAACTTTTTGCCGCAATTAAATGCATTGATCCAAATAATAAGCCAGTAACAATACTAAATACGATTTTATTTTTAAATAAATTTCTAAAGTTTTGTCTAAATAATAATTCCTCTTGGAAAGGTGCAAATATACACATTTGTAATACGGAGTGAAAAATATTATTTCTTATTGCTTCACGATTTAATTCTTCATTAGTGGGAAGTGATCCTATTAATTTATATAAAATCATTTGAACAAAAATCATTAATAAATAGGATAAGAAATATATTTCAAATCCCCTTAATAGATAGCCTGAACGATTTTTTTTGAAATCTTTTAATGCTGATTTTAGTTCTTTTCTAAATATTATTAATAAGTATATTGATAATATAGAGTAAATAATGGTTTGCATTAATGGAGTCAAATTATCTGATTTTATAGTAAATAAATAGGTTACTACAACCATTATTAAAAGATATCCAATTATTATTAACATATCTTTTCCAAATAGTTTTAATTTTTGTAAATTTTTTTTCAATTGCAACACTTCCTTATATTAGAATATTACCATATTTTTTGTTTTCTTACTAGTTTTTATTGAAAAAAAAATTAGATTATGGTACTATTTTAATAGTAGGGATGGTGCTAAGCATTATGAAAAAAATAAAGAAAATTTTTGTTTTACTAGTTATGGTATTATTGGTAAAAAATGTTCATGCGGAGTGTGGTTATGAAACGCAAGCTAAACTTAATAGTGAGGCTGCCACAATAAAGGCAATTTACGAGGAGCAAATAGGAGAGTTTGATTCATCTTTTTCTTGTAATGATGGACAAGGAGGGTGTGAAGGATATAATTATTTTAAAATATCTATTTTAAATTTAAGTAAAAACTTTACAATTAATGTTAAAAGTAAAAACTTCAATAAATCTTTCAGTTATTCAGATGTTAAAGATGGGGTTGTAAGTTTTGACTTAAATGATATTATGGAGGCACATACTTTTACATTTGATGTTTATCCCTCAACTGAAACAACATGTCCAAAGAAAAAAATAAGAACATTTTATTTGACAACTCCAAGATATAACGAATTTTATGATTTTGGTTTTTGCCAAGATAATCCAGAATTTTATCTTTGTGAAAAGTATGTTACTTTTGAAAATATGGAAATAACTGATTTTATGGATAAATTTCAAGAATATGAAGATAAAAAGAAACAAGATGAAATAGAAAAAAATAAAAACTTTTTTCAAAAATTAGGAGATTTTATAAAAGAACATAAAGAAGTATTTATAGGGGCTGGATGTACGATACTTGTTGTTGGAGGAGTAGTTGTATTCCTTCGAGTAAAAAGAAGAAAGGATATAATATGAAAAAAGTAATTAAATCAATATTTATATTTATATTATTAAGTATAATGGTTAATGTGAACGCCCTTAATGTTGGTGATCAGTTTACCTTAACACCAGGTGCTTCACAAACTCATTCACCATCATATGGTTTTAATGAACAATATCAACTTCATACAGTTACTGGTGGAGGAAAAACTTATGACGCATATTGTATGGATAGAGGTAAGGCTGCAGGTCAAGGTGCATCTTACGTTGTAAATAGAATGATGCCAAAACTTAAAGGTGATTTAGCTGTTCTATATTTAATGAAAAATGGTGCTGATAAAGAACAAATACATTTAGCAATAAGACTTCTTGTATCAAAAGGTATGCTTAATTGGTCTCATACTGGAACAGCAGATTATTTAGCAAAAATCGATGCAGCAGTTAATTGTATGAAATCAGATTCAACATTTAATTCTACATTAACTGAGTTTTTATCAAATACTAGCAAGAAAAATAATGATAATGACGAAAATGCAGATGAAGGTGGTAAAAGTTTAGCTCTTTTAGGATTTGAAAAATATAATTTGTTAGAAGGTAAATGTTATTCAAGTGCTGCTCAATGTGCTGACGCAACTGGTTATGGTTGCCATGTAAGTGTCACCAATAGGAATTGTTACGTACCATCAACTTCATCAACTGATATTTGTCCAACAATAAAAAATGATATTTTTGAGTGTTATACAGGAAGATTTCAATCTTCTGAAAAGCACGGCTGTAAAATAGTTGATACTTGTTCTTTTGATACAGCGGCTGAATGCTCAGACAAAGCGGGGTTAAAGTGTAGAGAAAGAGATGGAAAATGGAAGCAACTTAATTGGGAACCATGTGATAAATGTACGCCTAATGAATATCAAGGTATTATTTGCCCGGATGATGAAAGAGATGAAAATACTGGTTGTAGGAAATCTAAATATGCCTGTACTGATACTGAAGGTGATTTAACTCAAAAAAATTGTGAATCTATTGCTAATAATAGAAATAATAATGATTCAAAAGGAGAGTATCATGATTGGGTTTGTACAAAAAAAACCGGTAGTATTTGTTATAGATTAGAAAGAAAAGGAAGCGGTTCTTCTTCAAATGTGTGTTCAGGAAATTCATCAGAGGTTAAATCATGCTGTGAGAAAAAAAATTTATACTTTCCACAAAGTGATTGTGAAATTGCTAGGTCAAAAGTCACAAACTCATCCTCAAAAAAATGTGAACTTTACAATGGCTGTTATAGAATTGTTGATAAAAAAACGAATCCATCTTGTGATGGCTCAAAAGGAGAATATAGACAAGATATCTGTATTAAAAGAAAAAAGAAAAATCAGGATTGTAAAGAACTTGATAATGGATGTTATAAGCTTGTAAATATAAGTGCAATATGTGATGAGTCAAAAGGCGAGTATATAAAAGATCAATGTGAAGGTGTTAAAAAGACAAAAAAGATAAAAGAAAAGGTAGATGGATCATGTGTAATACAAAGTAATGGTTGCTATAAGTTTGTAGCTGATTCTAGTGGCAATGGCAGTGGAGGTAATGGCAGCGGTGCATCTGTAAGTTGTGGTGGTTTTGATGGAATTAAACAACTTTTAATTGATGCAATGAATTATGCTAATGAAAAGTTTAATAGTGAAACTGGCGAAAGCAAAGTTGAAAAAGGCCCTGCAACTGAACCAGAAAAAGCAGATGGAGTTATAAAGAAGATAGTATCTGTTAAAATTGATATAAAAAATATTACAGACACAAGTTCTGACTCTGAATATTTTAAATATTTAGGATTTGAGGTTGAAAAACAAAATGAAGCTACTGAAGTGGAACTTCTTGGTGCTTCAAAGGAATTTATAAATACTGAAGATGGTTGGAAATCTAAACCTATTTCTGAAGGTGCTGACTTATCAAAGTTATTTGAGGAAAGAAATGGAACAATTTACGTAGGTTTCTTAGTATCACGTCCTTCAAGTGATGATTCACAAGAAGTTACAGATGATGATAGTGAAGAAGAAGACTGTGAAGTAAAAATTAAATTTAAATATGAATATTCTAACGAAGATGGAGGTGCTGTACTATATGCATCTGGAAATACAACAGGTCAGCAAAGATTCTTTATAGCTTCAGAGGGTGAACCTATTCAAGATGAATTTGAATTAGATACAAGTTTATGTGATGAAACTACTTGTGATCCAACTTCAACACTTCCAAATATATGTGAGGATGGTTTAGAACCTGATAAAGAAACTGGAAATGTCGAATATGAATTTAGAGAGGCTTATAATGCTGAAAGCAAAAAATACAATATTAAGAAATGTTTACTTTCTAAAAATAGTAAAGATAGAGCAGGAAACTTTTATAAATTAGTAGATACTGAATTTGCTAATAAAGTTGCTGAAAATGATTATTGTGAAGTAAAATGTAAAGAAGATTATATATTTGGTGTTCCTTATAAGAAAAGTACTGAATCAGGAAGATATTTCCAAATTAGTGTTTCTCTAAAAGGACAACAAGATTGCTATACAACAAAACTTGATTATAAAAAATATACTGAAGATATTGTAAAAAAACAAGCTGAAATACTTGATACATATAATGAATGGTTAGAGAATTATGAAAATTATACCTTCTCTTTAGTACAAGGTGATGCAGTTGCATGTAATGCGAATAGTTGTCCGGCTATTACTGATCAAAATGGAAATTCAACAGGTAAATGTAGTGAAGCAGGTTATAATGGCACATACGATTATAAAAAGATGATTGAACATAGTAAGAATTTTTACACTTATGAAATTAAGGAAGAATCTGATAAATGGACGATTATTAATGTTAAAACTGGAGGAGATGCTCCACATGGTAATCCTCAATTTGGTGAATGGACTAATACAAAAAGATGTCAAGGTTGTTCATTAACTGGAGAGTGTGAATGGAAAATTAAACCAGAAAAAGATTACGCAGATAAAAAAGAAGGTTATAAAACTGCTGCTTTAGCAGCAAAGCAAAAATTAAAAGATAAAATGAAGGAACTTCGTGAAATAATCGATAATTATAACTCTTGTGTTGCTGATCATGATTATCCTAACTTACAATTAGCAACAGATGTAAATATGGGTTTGGATAGAAATGGAGAAAATGAAGTTGCATACTGGGATATGGTATATAAATATAATCCAAGTATTCAATATAGTTATAGAGAACCAGAACCTGGCGTATCATCAACTAAATGGATAAGTTCTGTTCAAGCAAAGTCTTGTGAACATGGAATGAATTGTGACTTTATGTATAGTCCTGATGCTATAATAGTTGCAGATAATTATGCTGTTAAAAAGATGGTCGAGGCAGGACTTTGTACTGAATATAAACCCGATGAAAAAACATCTAATAATTCAAAACCATATTGTATGAGTAGTGATTCTATAAAAGATATAGATGAAGAAAGTCACTTTGCAACTTGGTATTGCGATGGTACTATAGACAATGAATATGAAATATGTACTGGTGATAATTCATTACAATATGAAATTGAGTCTCAATGGACAGTTCTAGATGAAGACTTAGATAAAGGTATTGAGGAAACAGTTACTATAGGTAATAATTTAATTAATTCGAATCATAAAATTACAAAGGTAGATTATGTACATAAAATATCATCTTCAAGAGGAACATATAAAACAGAAAGAGTGTATTATAGTGGTCATGATGATGGTGATATTAAAATTGAAGAAACCCCAGAACATGAAATTAAAAATTATGATATTGTTGATGGTCTTCCAGTGGGTATTAATACTCCTACAGGAACATATTACTATAAATTAACACTAGATAATTTTGGTACATTCTATACACCTTCAGATGCACCTCAAGTTAATGGTAGAATTTATGGTACTCTAGATAGGAGTTTATCTTCAAAAATTAGGGGTGAAGAACAAATCAAAGGTGGAGAATTAAATACAAGCGAAACTATTGGCAAAAATGAATATGCTTGTACATATGAAGTAAATCAAAATAGTTGTACTGATGCATCAGGCAATAAACATTATAAAACTGAATGTGATCCTAATGAGGACTGGGATAAGTGTCAGGAAAGACTTTGCCCAGTAAATCAAGGTGGACCATACTGTGTTGAAAAATCTCAAAGTTACTATGTATGTAGTACTACTCATTATGACGAAAGTTGTCAGCCAAAAGGCTCTAGAGAAGAAGCACTTCTTGCTGTAGGATGTCAACCTGGTGAAGAATGTGAAAATAATTACAATTGTTGTCCAAATTGTACTGTTCAATGTATTGGAGTATGTACTGTTACACCGGATGGTTCTCAAGGTGGAGGAAGTAAACCAAATTATGACTTTAGACCTATAAGTCCAGGAAATCTATTCCCTAATGATCGTCCAAAAGGTTATAACTGGGAAAGTGATCCAAGTGTATATAATAATTCTTTAGTAGCAAGAAAAGCAAAAGATACAATTGATGAAATTACTGCTAGAGCAAAAGATACTACTTCAGAGGAAACAACACCTTCTTCTGGAAATCCTAAGGTTGAAAACTATTCATTAAAAGTAGTTATGAATTCTGATATGATTACAAATATAAGAGAATATAATAAATCTCATGAATCTTACAATAATGATACAATGACTTGCTATGATTATAAAATAGAAAGAGATGAAGATAATTGCAAAAAGAATGGTTACACATGGAAAAAAGAAGGAGACTCTGGTAAATGTGTAATGGCAAATATATTCTGTTACTCTTCATTTATTGATGATTTAGCTGATGGTAAATTTGGTGGAGAAGTAGACATTAAAAATGGTGATGGTCGTAAAAAGAATAAAGAAAATTTAAATCCATATCGTCCAAATGTTAATATAGAAAACTTTAATACTGATAACTTAATAGTAACAAATGATTATTGGACAATTTATACATTTAGTACATTAGATATAAATGGCGATGGAATTCCAGATGTTGGACCATCATGGAAGTAAGGAGGGAGTAAACAATGAAAGAATCCTATTGGGGATATTGGCTAATGGTATTTGGAGTATTCATTATTGTGGTACTCCTTCTTATCCAAAGCTTTACATCGACAAATACTCAAGATTATTATTTAATTAAGGAAATTTCTGAGGCATCAATGGTTGATGCAATTGATTATGGTTATTATCGTACTTATGGAGAACTTAAAATGAATAAAGAGAAGTTCTATGAAGTATTTTTAAGAAGGTTTGCTGAAGAAGCATCACTTACAACAAATTATACTATAGAATTTACTGAAGTTTATGAAGCTCCTCCGAAGATTGGAGTTAAAGTTTCAAGCAAATCTGCTACATTCCAGGTAGCGGGTGACACTACTACATTTGATATAGTAAATAAAGTTGATGCAATCCTTGAATCAAAAGTTGACCCTATTTCTGGAAAAGGTTCATCAGAAACTAGTAATAATACTCCTACTGAAACAGAACCAATAGAAAATCCTATTAATATGGATGGAGGTAATAAAGAAAAATCTACTGTTAATAATTTTGGTGCAGTTACAATTAATCAAAGCCAGGAAACTATTAATGTAAATGGTACTACTGTATATATGGAATGTGCATGTGGTCCAATAGCTATGACTGAAGCAATTATGATGTTAGGCAAAGGAGATAGTTTAAAATCAAATATACAAAGTGAACTTGGATATACGCCTAATAATGCAACAGAAACTGCTGCTGCATCTTACGTATTAATGTATAAAAAAGGACTAAATGGTAATCCTTCATCTCGTGATTTTAGTAGTAGTAATTTTTGTGGCGGTAAAGGTAATTACGCAAGTAATGGGAATAGTTTTTTAAATAACTATGGTTTAAAAGTTGATACTGATAATAGTGGTGGTACTTTAAATAGTACAGGTGCTGGATATGCAGAAAAAATTTATAAATCATTAAAATCAGGTAATGTTGTTGTTGCATCTGTTTCTTCAAAAGTTGGAAGTAGTATTCCAAGTAATACAGGTCTAGCTTCAACAACTACTGGACATTATTATACAATTTATGGGTACAATGCTACTGATAATTGCTTTAATGTATATAATCCTATAACTTATTATAAGAAAGGAACTCCTACAGGTACTCAGTGTGTTCCTTATGATGCTGTAGATAAGTATTTTACAGAATATATAAGTGTTGGTAACCAATAAATAAACATTATAAATTAAATGCTAATTGTATTTAACTTAATAAAATGTTATAATCTTTCTTGAAAAAGGAAGATTTTTTTATGAAAAAGTTAATAGTTATTATTCCAGTTATATTATTAATTATTTTGTCTGTCTACATTGGTATAACTTATTTTAATATAGGAAAGTATGATGAATATTATATTAATAATACTATTCCTGTTATGAAAGAGGAATATATAGAGCAAATTACCTCTTTAAAAGAAAAGTATAATAATAAAGACGTGGTGGGAACAATTTCAATTGATAATACAGAATTTAATACAGTAGTAATGCAAGGAAATGATAATTCGTATTATTTAAATCATTTACCAGATAAAACTTATAATATAAACGGTTCAATATTTTTAGATTATAGGGTAGATATTGATGAAAGCGATAAATTACTTATATTTGGACATAGTTCACCAAATTATTTTTTACCTATTATGATAATTGAAAATTATAAAGATGAAGATTATTATAAAGAACATAAATATATTTATTTATCTTCGATTAAAGAAGTAAAAAAATATGAAATATTTTCTGTTTTTGTTGAAACTTCAGATTGGTCCTATATGAATTTAAATTATGCAAGTAAAGATGAATATTTAAAACACTTACAAAATTTAAAAAGTAAATCGTTTTATGATACCGGAGTTGAGGTAAATAAAAATGATAAAATTCTTATCATGCAAACATGTTCAAATATGAAAGAGTATAGTAAATATTCTAAAAAATATATGCTTGTTATAGCAAAAGAAGTAAAATAACTAAATTTCCAAAATTTGGTTATTTTTTTGTATATTTTTCTCTTGTTTTTCCTATAATACTAGTATGAAAAAAATGTTGACATACATAGTTATGTATGGTAGTATAAGGAACTATCAGGAGGTTTTTGGTTTATGAAGAAACTAAAATATTTTTTTGCTAGTGCAATTGTTCTTGTTGCAGTAGCTATTTCAACTATTGTTTTTGCAGAATATAAAGAACAGAAAGGTGATATTAGATTTGGAAATAATATCAGTAATAATAGTATTACTGTAACTGAAGGTAATTTAGTTGAACAGGGCGATATCCAAATTAACAAAACAGTATCTAAAATTGATGATAATGGTAATTACAAAGTTACTTTTGAAGTAAAAGGTAAAGATGTTGAAACTCATACATCAAATAAAAAAGATGTTTATGCTGTTGTAGTTCTTGATAAGTCTAATTCTATGTGTAATAGTTATAATTGCTCTAGAGATGAAAAATGGACAAGTGCTGTTAATGGTGCAAAAACATTTGCAAAAACATTACATGAAAAAATACCAACTGCAAATATTGCTCTTGTAACATTTGCTGATAAAGATGGTTTTTTAGGAATATTTGACAATGCCTATAACGATGCTGAAGTTTTAAGAAATTTTGATAATAAGGATTTTTCTAATGTAAATTTTGGTACACCAAATGGTGGAACAAATTTATATGCTGGACTTTATGAAGCAAATGAATTATTAACGGCATCAAATGTAAAGAAAGATGCCATTAAATATGTAGTTGTAATAAGCGATGGAGAGCCTACATTATACTATGATGATAATGGTTATACAAAAGGCCCAGGTTCACATATGGATGCCACTACTGAAAGAAAAACAAAAGAAATGGCTAAAACAGTTCAAAAAAGTGCTGAAGTATTTGCTATTGGTTATGACTATAATGGTACAATATTAAGTGAAGTGGCTTCAGGCGCTGATCATGTATATTTATGAGATCCTACAACCATTGTAACTAAATTTACAGATATTGCTACTATAATGGGTAAAGCTAATGCTGGTACTGATGCAACTTTAACTGATAATATTGGTGCAAAATTTGTAATGACTGATGCTCAAGGTAATAAATATACTAGTGAAAAATTTGACATTACAGAAGCTGGAAAAACATTCTCATTTAATATAAAAATTAATGAAGAAGATATTACTGAAGATGGTTGGTATTCAACAAATGCTGATTTTGAATTAACATATACTGACCCAAATGGTACTACAAAGACTATAAAAAGTACAAAAAACCCTGAGGTATATTGGGTTGCAAAAAGATATGATTACAAAATTGAATATTACTATGATGGACAAATTGATAATACTTTAACTGAAACTGGTAAAGATGTTAAAGGTAAAGAAATCACTGTAAGTGAAGAAAGTATTAAAAATAATGCTAAAGAGGGTTATTCATTAACAAGTGTTAATCCTACTACAAGAAAAATTGTAATTTCTTCATCTGAGGAAAATGTAATTAGAGTATATTATGAAAGAAATTCATATGATTATGAAGTACATTATTTCTTTAATGGTAATGAAGATGAATCATTAATTGAAAGAAAATCAGCTAAATATAATGATGTAATTAATGCTTATACTGATAAAGTAAAAACAGGTTATAAATTAGAAAAAACTGAAAATTTACCACTTATAATAGGTGTAGAAAATAATATAATTAATGTATATTATGTAACTGATAATACTCAAACTAAAGAGTTATCTTATACAGTAGAATACTATAAAGATGGTAAAAAAGTAGAAAATGATACACAAAAAGTTACTGAAACAAAACAAGTATTAGAAAGTGATACTTTAACTATTAAAAAAGGTGAAATCAATGTAACTAATAAATATGTTGGATATAAATTTGAAAAAACAAATCCAGAAACTATACCAAATTCTATTGAGGATAAAGGTGTAATTAAGGTTTATTATGTAAAAGATATGTTTGAATATACTATCAATTATTACTATAATGGTAAAATAGATAATTCAAAAATAGAAAGTTCTAAAGCAAAATATGAAACAGTAATTAGTACATATCCAGATAAAAAAGAAGTTGGATATAAATTAGAAAAAACTGAAAATTTACCACTTACAGTTAGTGAAGATAAAAATAAAAATGTTATTAATGTATATTATGTAACTGATGAAAATCAAACAAAAGAGCTATCTTATACAGTAGAGTACTATAAAGATGGTAAAAAAGTAGCAAATGATACACAAGTTGTTAAGGAAACAAAACAAGTATTAGAAAGTGATACTTTAACTGTTAAAAAGAGTGAAATTAATGTAACTGATAAATATGTTGGTTATAGCTTTGTTAAAACTGAGCCAGCAACTATACCAAACTCTATTGAGGATAAAGGAATAATTAGAGTATATTATGAAAGAAATTCATATGATTATGAAGTACATTATTTCTTTAATGGTAATGAAGATGAATCATTAATTGAAAGAAAATCAGCTAAATATAATGATGTAATTAATGCTTATACTGATAAAGTAAAAACAGGTTATAAATTAGAAAAAACTGAAAATTTACCACTTATAATAGGTGTAGAAAATAATATAATTAATGTATATTATGTAACTGATAATACTCAAACTAAAGAGTTATCTTATACAGTAGAATACTATAAAGATGGTAAAAAAGTAGAAAATGATACACAAAAAGTTACTGAAACAAAACAAGTATTAGAAAGTGATACTTTAACTATTAAAAAAGGTGAAATCAATGTAACTAATAAATATGTTGGATATAAATTTGAAAAAACAAATCCAGAAACTATACCAAATTCTATTGAGGATAAAGGTGTAATTAAGGTTTATTATGTATTTGACGAAAGTCAAACAAAAGAGTTATCTTATACTGTTGAATACTATAAAAATGGTAAAAAAGTAGAAAGTGATACTCAAGTTGAAGTAGCAACTGTTCATGTACTTGAACCAAATACTTTACAAGTAAATCAAGATAAAATTAATACAGAGAATAAATATGTTGGTTATAAATTAGAAAAAACAAATCCAGAAACTATACCAAGTGAAATTAATAATGGTGGTATAATTAAAGTATATTATATACTTGATGATGGTCAAACAAAGACACTTACTTATACTGTAAATTATTATAAAGATGGTAATTTAGTAAAAGATGATACTGAAACTATTTATGAAACTAAACAAGTTTTAGAGTCTGATACTTTAACAGTAAAATCTAAGGAAATTAATATAAAGGATAAATATGTTGGATATAAATTTGTTAAAACAAATCCTGAATTAATACCTGAGGTTATTGAAAATAAAGGTGTTATTGATGTATATTATGAAAAAGATACATTTACTTATGAAGTAAGATATTATTTCAATAGAGAATTAGATGAATCTTTAACTGAAAAGAATGTTGCACTATATGGTGATAAAATAACTTCTTATACTGATAAAGTAAAAGAGGATTACACTCTAGAAACTGTTGAAAATCTACCACTTGTAATAAGTGAAGATGAAAGTAAAAATATTATTAATGTTTATTATAAAATTGATGGACAAGGTGTTATTGAACCAATTGAACCACCTCATACATCAGCAAATAATAGCATTTATGCACTTGTATTATTAGTTAATGCTTTAGGTGCATCAGTACTTCTTAAAAAAAGAGAAAACTAATTAAATAAAAATGTCATAGAAATATGGCATTTTATTTTGAATAAGTAAATAAAATGGTGTTTTTTTGCTAATTATTTGGTAAAATATAAGTATAGTTAAAAAGGAATGATTGAATATGGCGTATATTGAATTTAAAAAAGTAAATAAAGTATATAAAATGGGCGAAGTTGAAATTAAAGCTCTTAATAATACTTCTTTTGAAATTGAAAAAGGACAACTTATTTGTATATTAGGTCCATCAGGTGCTGGTAAAACTACTTGTTTAAATATTTTAGGTGGAATGGATAGGCTAACAAGTGGTAATGTTATCGTGGATGGAAAAATAATTAATGATTTAAATGAAAAACAATTAATAAAATATCGAAGAAATGATATTGGTTTTGTATTTCAATTTTATAATTTAATACAAAACATGACTGTAATTGAAAATGTTGAACTAGCAACTCAATTATGTAAAAACTCTTTAGATCCTAGTGATATTTTAGATAAAGTAGGTTTAAAAAATAGAAAAAATAATTTCCCTGCTCAACTTTCTGGTGGAGAACAACAAAGGGTAGCTATAGCAAGGGCAATATGTAAAAATCCAAAATTACTTCTTTGTGATGAACCAACTGGAGCACTTGATTATAAAACTGGTAAACAAATTTTAAAACTTTTACAAGACACATGTAGAAATGAACAAATGACAGTTATTATAATTACTCATAATAGTGCAATTAGTCCTATGGCAGATAAAGTTATTAAATTTAAAAATGGAACAGTAAGTGATGTAATTATAAATGATAAACCTAAGAATATCGAGGATATTGAGTGGTAATATGAAAACTAAATTACTTAAACACATTTTTATGAAAATTAAAGATAATTATAAAAGATTTTTATCATTAATTTGTATGGCTTTTTTAGGCGTAGGCTTTTATGCAGGAATACAATCCTCAAGTCCTGATATGTTAAAAACACTTGATAATTTTTATGATGAAAATAATGTTTATGATATAAGTGTTATTTCAAATGTAGGACTTACTGAAGATGATTTATTAAAACTTTCAAAAATTAAAAATGTTGAATTGGCTATTAATATTCAAGAAAAAGATACTTACTTAGAAATTGAAGAAAATAATTATGTTGTTAAATTAATTGAGTATAATAGTCAAATGAATAATGTTTACATAAAAGAGGGTAGATTACCTAAAAATAGTAACGAAGTTTCAGTTGACAATTCTTTACTTGAAAATAATAATTTAAAACTTGGAGATAATATTACTATTGATGGTAAAAAATACTCTATTGTGGGAAATGTAATAAGTCCTTTATATTTTTCTGCAGAAAGACCAAATTCTAATTTAGGTAGTGGTAAAGTTGATTATTATATTTATGTTTATAATGGTTCTCTTGATTTAGAGGCTTATTCAAATATATATATAGCAGTTAAGGGAGCAAAAAAATACTTAACTAATAGTGATTCATATAAAAAACTTATTAATAATGTAAAAAAAGATATTGATTTAATTAAAGATAAACAGCAAGATATTCGATATGATGAGTTATACTCTGATATAATTGAAACAAGTGAAATGTATGGTATAAGTATTGATGAATCTAAGTTTATTAAACCCAAATGGTATATTTATGATAGGCTTGATAATACTTCATATAAAGAACTTATTAATGCAAGTGATAATCTTAAAAAAATTGGTAATATATTCCCAATAATATTTTTTGCTATATCAGTACTTGTAAGTCTTATTTCAATGATGAGAATGATCGAAGAGGATAGGGTTGAAAATGGTACTTTAAAATCTCTTGGATATAATAGTTTCCATATTACATTAAAATATGTAATCTATTCACTTTTAGCCACTACAATAGGAAGTAGTGTTGGTGCTATTTTTGGTTCATATATGATTCCTAGTGTTATTTGGAATATTTATAAAAAAATATTTTTTATTCCAAAATTTATTTATTTATTAAAAAGTGACTATAATGCCTTAGGACTTTGGATATGTATTTTATGTATATGTGGTACTTCAGTAATTGTTTGTATTAAAAATTTAAGAGAAGTACCCGCTAATCTAATGAGACCAAAAGCTCCAAAAAGTGGTAAAAAAATCTTATTAGAGCGTATTAACTTTATTTGGAAAAAACTAAAATTTTCTGATAAAATTACTATTAGAAATATATTTAGATATAAATCAAGGGTTATTACTACTGTTTTGGGAATAGCAGGTTGTACTTCCCTCATTTTAGCGGGATTTGGTTTAAAAGATTCAATTAAAGATGTAATAGATTTTCAATTTAATAACATTATTAAATATGATAAAATGCTCATGACAAATGATAGTATTAATCAAATAGACATTGAAAAAGAATTACTAAATGATGATAAAGTAGAAAACTATACTAATGTTAATACTCAAAATATTAAAGTTTTATTTAATGAAGAACAAGAGGTAACTATGATAACACCAGATGATTTTAACAGTATTTCTAAGTCTATATCATTAATTGATTTAAAAACAAATAATATAATAGATAATATTAGTGATAATAGTTGTATAATTAGCGAAAAAACAGCAAAACTATTAGATATTGATGTTGGAGATAAAATAAGTCTTTTAGATAATGATAATAATAAATATGATATTAAGGTTTCCTATATTATAAAAAATTATATCAATCAATATTTATATATAAATAAAAATACCTATAACAATTTGTTTAAGGATTATAAAATTAATTCTATTTTAATTAGTTTAAAAGACGAAGATAAAAATTCTAAAGAATTTGATAAAAAGTATATAAGTAATGGTTATGCATTAACAATTGTAGATAATGATGATATAAAAAGTTCTATGAATGATATGCTTGGATCAATCGATTCTATTGTTGCTATATTAATTATAGCGGCAGCATCTTTAGCATTTGTAGTGCTTTATAATTTATCAAATATTAATATAAGTGAAAGAAAAAGAGAAATAGCTACTTTAAAAGTATTAGGTTTTTATCCAAGTGAAGTAGATAAATATATTAATAGAGAAACAGTTTTATTAACTATTTTAGGTATTGGTATAGGTTTATTATTTGGTTCTTATTTAAGTCATTTTATTATTTCTACATGTGAACCAGATTACATAATGTTTGATAGACATGTATATACATTAAGTTATTTTTATTCATTATTTATAACTGTTATTTTTACAATTATTGTAACTATTGTAACCCATTTTAATTTAAAAAAGATTAATATGGTTACATCATTAAAAAATGTTGAATAGTAAACAAATGTCATAGAAATATGGCATTTTTATTGTATTAAAATATAAAAATAATCCATAATAATATTGGTGATAGAATGGAATATAAAAACGTACCTAATATGTTAAGTACAAAAGATGTAATGTATCTAGAAGATATGTTTAAATGGAATTATGGAGCATTTAAAAGCGCTTCGAATATAACTACTAAAGATGCAAATATTAAAAAAATACTAAATAAATGCACTAAAATATGTAAACAAAATATGGAAGGTATTTTAACGATTTTAAAGGATGGTAAGGCAAATGAATAATACTATTAAAAATAAAATGGTAACTGTTCCAAAAGGAATTAAATTAAATGATGAAGACTATTTAAATAGTGTATTATCTTCGTTTAAAGAAATGTCTAAAAATTATAGTATTGTTTTAACTGAGGCTAGTAATGAGGCACTATATAAAACTTTAAAGAAACAATATGATGCAATAACAAATATGCAAAGAAGTTTATTTGAGCTTATGTTTGAATATGGATGGTACTCTTTAGAAAAAGCTCCAAAAACTAATTTAGATAGTAAATATAGTACCTTAAATACTCAGTTAAAAGATTTAGAAAATTAAAAAAATGGTAAATATTAATTATCATTTTTTATTTTTGAACATATTTAATCAGTTTTGCATGAACAACCATTTTATCATTATCATTATAACAAGTTGATAGAGTAAGCACTTTATCTTCATTTGTAACATTAGTTTCAAAATTATAACTAGATCTACCTTTAATTAAATTTATAAAACTTTCAAATTCATTATCACTAAAGGTAGTTTGTAAATAATCACTAGTTGTAGCAATTTTATATACACTAAATATTTGCCATATTGAGTTTTCCTTTTCAGTGGATATTTTTATAATATAGTTATCTTTATTATTTTGCCAAGATGATTTTAAAGTATCTTTTAAAGAACCAAACATAGTTCCATTAATTCTTCCGTGGCCATAAATAATTGTATTTTTATCATTAAATTCATTATTACGATAATCTAAAAATATCCAACCAGCATTATTATATGTTTTATCATATGACCTATTTAAATAATAATCATTATCTAAGGTTTGTACAAAAGGATAGTTAATATTAGTTCCCATAACTTTAATAAATCCAATAGTATCTGGATTAAATGTCTTAAGTTTATTAATATCAACATCTATAAATTTTAACTTCATATAATCAAAATATATATCTTTTTCATTTTCATTTATTATGACTTCATTATCATAACTTTTTTCATTTATTTCATAAGTATTTGCTACTTTTTTTATAATATCATTTGTATTATTATTATCTATAATCCACATAATTACCTTAATTAAAGAAAATAAAAAAACTATTAACATTACTAGAAAAAATATTAATAAGCATAAATTTTTAACATTAAGTTTTTTCCTTTTTTTAATAACTACATTTTCCATATGATTTAAGTATACCATAAATTATAATTTTTTAAAAATAATTAATTGATTAAAAGAACAGTTTTTGTTATACTTGTCTTAAGGTGATTATGTTGAAAAAAGTTATGATAATGTTATTAATGGTAAGTTCTTTATTCTTATTTGGTTGTGGTAAGAATGAAAATAATGATAGTAAAAAAAATGATATTACTTACACAAATAGGTTTGAATGTATTAGAGAAGACACTTTAACAAAAGATCAAGTTTTTTATGCTACCAAAGAGGAACCATTAAATGGTGAAAAAGGAGATGCTGTTAATGTAACATATACAAGATCATATGACTTTGATAAAAATGGTGATAAACTTCTTAAATATTATGATATAACAACATACGATTATATTTTAGATTATGATATGGATAAACAAAAAACATATTATGAAAATAATTGTAAACAAATAGATCAAAAAACTTATAAATCTTGTAAAGTAATTTTAGATAATAAAAAAATTATTATAACTTCGGAGATTGATTTAAACTCTGAGGTTGCTAAAGAGTATCTTGCTACTGTATCACTTAATGATGTTAAAGAAAATTATGCTGATACTCCATATACTTGTAAGTAGGTGTTTAACATGAAATTTGGAATATATAGTTATGAAGAAAGACTTAAAAATCCTAATTTACCATTAATAGATTTTGAGTATTTAATAAATCATCCAGAATATATTAATTATGTGTGGGAAAAATATTTAATGGATATTAATTTTCAAAATAAAGTAAATGAAAAACTTTTTTATGATGAGAATTTTAAAAATAGATTTAATAGTATTTTTAGTAATTACTTAAATAAAGGAAAGAGTAGATAATATGTATAAATATTTATTTGATATAAATTATAATAATAAAGTTTTTTCTATCTTTTTAGGAGAAAATAATCATAAAGCATTTTTAGAAAGTAAGAATGGTAAATACTATTATCCTTTGTATGAAGATTATTTGTATTTAAATAATAAATTTAATAAAGAAAATTTTGTTAGTTTTAAAATAGAAAAATTTAATTTAAAAGAAAAAGTAATGATTAAATCAACTGCTGTAGCACTTGCACTTATTACTGTTACTACAGCCTCGATGGTAAAAAGTAAACCTAAGTATAATACAAAAGATATTGATGAAAGTAAAAGTATGATCGAGGACCTTCTTGCAAATCAACCTCAGATTTATGTTTCAGAAAACAAGATAAATTCTAAAAGCGATTTAGATAAATTTTTAGGTTATGAAACAGTTTCAGATGAAGAACTTTATAATGCTATTGATAATAATAATCAAATTTCTAAAGAAAATAAAGAAAAAATTTATATTGTTATAAATAAAATAAAAGAAAAGTCACCTGATTTTGATTTTAGAATTTTTTATGAAAATATTAAATCATTAAATATAACATTAATGGATAAAAATGAAATTGCAAAAGAATATGGTTTAGGTGTAGCAGGTTGTTATGATACTAAAAAAAATACTATTTATTATTCTGATGGTTATGATGATATGAATCTATATCATGAAATATGTCACGTATTATTTGATTATTATCGTAATGATAATGGTAAAGTTGTTTATAAATTTAATATTGAAAGTAAATCTTTAGGAGAGGCAATGAACTCTAAAATAACAAATTATATAACCTTTGATAATTCATATTCATATCAGCGAAGTATACTAGATTTTTTATTAGTAAACTGTCCATATTCACTTACAGAATATAACTATAATGGTATTGGAGGTTATAAAATTAAACTTCAAGAGGAATATCCTAGTATAGATTTTGATTTTATATTTAACTTACTTGATTCAATTACCATAGTTCAAAATGATTTTAATATGACACTTAATTTAGATAAAGCACCAGCATTTATCGAAGAATTATTTAACCTTGTTAAAATAAATCCAGATACATATCCATATTTTAAAGTAATATGTGAATATGTAAATGATGATGTAAAAGAAATGTATGAACAAAAATATAATAATTTAATGGAGAAACAAAGATGAAAAAATATAATATATTTAGTGAAGTTAAAATAAGTAATATAATTTTAATAATATTGGGAATAGGATTATGTATAATGTCCCTTGCTATTGATGAAAAATTTCATTTTACTTATTTAATATTAACACTTTTATTAATATCAATTTTTATTAGGGATTTAAGAAAATATTTTAATTTAAAAAATAATGGTAAACTTATTAAAAATGCAAATTATAAAATAATTTATCAAAATGGAAAAAACTATTTAAAAGTATTTTATAAAGATAATAATTTAGATTATGAATTAACTGGAAAACTTACATTTAAAAGTAAGGAAAAGTCAGGTAAAACAGATATATTAGTAAATAAAAAAGACCCAAATGAATTTTATGCATTTGGACCTTTAAAATAACTTTTACCTTTCTATTGTAAAGATACTTATAATGATGGTAAAAGTCCTTAGTTAGAAATATTATTTTCTAACTATTTTTATTATGTCCTTTTTTAATAAATATATACATACAATTGCCTTTTTTTATGATTTATTTTATAATTTAAGTGGTGATGAGAAATGCTTATATCAAATTGGCAAGATTATAAAATAATTAAGGCTAGTAATGGTCAAAAGTTAGAAAAATGGAATAATATAAAGTTATTAAGGCCAGATCCTATTGTAATGTGGAATATAGGTGATATTTTAGAAAATGAATGTGATGCAGTTTATTATAGATCTAATACTGGCGGAGGATACTGGAAAAATATAAAAAGTATTCCAGCATATTGGCAAATTAAATATAATGATTTAGTTTTTAATATTAAACAAATGGGTTTTAAACATACAGGCCTTTTTCCAGAACAAGCAGTAAATTGGGAGAGAATGATAAAAAAAATTAATGAAAGTGGTAGAAAAGATGTTAAAGTATTAAATCTTTTTGCATATACAGGTGGAGCTACAGTTGCTTGTCTTTCTGCGGGAGCTAGTGTAGTTCATGTTGATTCTTCGAAAGGAATTAATGATTGGGCAAAAGAAAATGTTAAATCATCAGGTTTTGAAAATAGACCAGTACGCTTTTTAGTGGATGATGTTAAAAAATTTGTTCAAAGAGAAATTCGAAGAGGTAATAAATATGATGCAATCATTATGGATCCACCGAGTTATGGAAGGGGTAGTAACAATGAAGTATGGTCTATTGAAAAAGATTTAGATGGGCTTCTTAAAAGTTGTAAAGAAATACTTAATGATAATTTCTTATTTGTATGTGTTAATACTTATACAGCAAATTTATCATTATTAACTTTAGAAAATATATTGAAAGTTCATTTTAATAATAATATTAAAGTTGATGAAATAGCACTACCTATTGAAAACTCTAATTTATATTTACCTTGTGGTATAACTGGTTGGATAACTAATGACTAAGTTAGATATTTTATATGAAGATAATCATGTTATAGTTGTTTTTAAACCAGCAGGAATTTTATCACAAGCAGATAAATCTGGCGATGTTGATATGCTTACTATTATAAAATCATATTTAAAGGAAAAATATAATAAACCAGGAAATGTTTATTTAGGTCTTGTTCATAGACTAGATAGACCTGTAAGTGGAATAATGGTATTTGCTAAAACCTCAAAGGCTGCCTCAAGACTTTCCGAAGAAATTAGAAATAATAAAATGCATAAAAAGTACTTAGCAATCATTCATGGTTATTTAGATGTTAAAGAGGGTACTTTAGTAAATAGAATAGAAAAACTAGATAATAAGAAAGTTTTAATTGATACTCCAAAAGGTAAAGAGGCTGTTTTAAATTATAAAGTTATTAAAGAAAAAAATAATCTTTCTTTGGTAGATATTAATTTAGTTACAGGTAGATATCATCAAATTAGATTACAATTTGCAAGTATTAATCATCCTTTATATGGTGATTATTTATATAATAAAAAAGATACAAATAAACTTGCATTAGTTTGTTATAGTTTATCATTTATACATCCCACAACTAAAGAAAATATGAATTTTAATTTAAAAAATATAGAAAATTACATAAAATTGTAATTTTTTTTGTAGACTTATGGTTTCTTTTATAGAAAAAGTTATTTTTTGAGTTATAATAATAATTGTTATGAAAGAAATTGATAATGAAAAAGTTGGAAAGTTTATTGAAAACTTAAGAAAAGAAAAGGGATTGACTCAGCAAGATTTAGCGGATATTCTTTCAGTTTCAAATCAAGCAGTATCAAAATGGGAAGGTGGAAGGAATTTACCTGATATTGCAATTCAAAGGGTTATTTGTGATACTTTTAATATAACTATGGAAGAACTACATGCTGGTGAAAGAGATATTAAAAAGAGAAATAAAACTAAAAAAATTAGAAAGGAAAACAAAATTTTCTCAATAGCTCTTATGTGTATTGTACCAGTTATGGTTTTCTTTGTAGTCTATTTTATAATTAATTTTAGAGCATTAAAAATATATTATTCAAATAGTCAAATTACAAATGAAGAGAACTCTATAAGAGCAAATCTTTTGATTTTTAAACTTCCTAGAAAATTAATTATTTTCATTAATAATATTTATCCGTGTAATTATGAAGTTAAAGATTCAGATTTGTTAGATCTAAAATTATATTCAGGTAATAAAAAACTATTAAACTCTAGTATGATAAAAAATGATGTTTTTGAGGTGGATGCATTAACTTTTGATCCTAATAATGTTAAATTAATATTAAATATTGAATCAGTTACTGGTGAAAAAAGAAAATTTCAAAGAGAAGTTAAACTTGTTAAATATACAAGTAATGATAGAAATGATGATAAATATAAAAATAAATCATTAAATATTTTATCAAATGATGAAATAGTAAAAAAATTATTAAATGATGGTTACATTAATACTGAAAATAAAGTTTATGAAAAGAAAATCGATAAAGATAACACACTTTTGAGAATAAAATATGATTTAGACCATGAAAATATTAATATTTTATATATTCATAATGAATACACAGAAAAAATCTCCATTGATTATCAATTAAAAATATTTAGAACTGTAGTCTTTAACAATAATAATATAGATAATGTATCTGAAAAATATGTTTTCAATCTAAAAAATGAAAAAAACATTTGTGAAATTGGTGAGTGTGCAACACTTAAAAATACCCGTAAAATGGTAGAAAAGTATCTTTCCCAACTTCAGGTTGGATAAGGCTCAACTTACAATATCTTGCCTTTTTCGACACTTTTGAGTTATGATAATCTCGAAAGGAGGTAAGGGTGAAGATAAGATTTGTAATTGCTGCATTTCTTATAATCCTATTTGTTCCATTTGGTTTTGTTAAAGCTCAAAATATTTCTGACGATATTAGTTATATTACAAACCAAAATGGTGTAAGAATAAGCATGACTGACTATAATTTATTAACAAATATTTATAGTAATGCTTATATTCAAACTATGACAAGTGAAGGTTATGAGAACTTTAAGGCAAAAAATATCAATATCAATAACCTAGTAAAATCTGAAAAGTATTACAAAACAGTCATTGATCATTTAAATAATGTAGTAACAAATACGGAAGTAACTGAAAATGAATTCAATAATTATAATCCCAATATTCAAACTTTAAGTGTTAGCAATTTTGTTGAAACTCAGTATAAAAAGCTTTCATTAACATTATCTGATAATGAAAATGGTTACGGAGACATATTTGTTGGCTTACTTTGGAAAATGATACCAAGTACAAGAGCTTTTGATGTAATTGCTGTAAGATATGTAGGTATGAGTGATGTTGATGGTACACAATGGGGAAGGCAAATCTGGGGAACTAACGGAAACTATTCTTACGTAGAGTATGGATGGAACGGTACAAATATTAATAGACAAGATAATGGCTTTGGTATATCAATGAATATAACAAATGATAGTACAATTAATTATCTTGAAAATTATATTGAATCTGCCGTTAAGTTTAATGGAAATTTCCAATGGGCTGGAGCTAGTTATCAACATGCAACATCTAATACTACACTTGCACAATCAAAAAGTTATACACTTGCGGAAAATGGTAAAAATGGTGTAATATTATTTACTGGTAATATTGGTGAAAAATATGATAATATGCCTGGAGTTTATTGCGAATTATAATCTAGTGGCTTTATATAATTGTCATTTAGATTATTTCTAACAATTAACCAACATAGCAAACGATTGATTATTTCTAATAATTATTTATTTAATAGTTTAAAAAATAAAAAAGTTAATACATAATATCTAAATATAAAAAAGAAAGAAGGTAGACAATAATTCTGACTCACACAAAATAATGTATATACTTTAAATATTATTAAAAAGAGAAATTTTAAAACTAGAAAATATTTTTTAAAACATGATAGTATTACCAACTTAGCAACCTTTTGATTAATACTTAAATTGTAAAAGATCTATTAGAAAAATAATAAAACCCAACTAATAAATTCTTATAGATATTTTAAAGAATAAACCCATAATAATACGATTATTATTAATTAAAATAATTATATAAAATAATATCTATAAAAATAATAAAGTATTTTTCGTAAAACCTACTCCAACAAAAATCTTATGTTTAATATGTACTTATACTTTATAGATAAAATTAAAAAGAGGATAATTATAAAATAAAATCTAAATAATATTTTGTATTATAACTAATAAAAAATTAGGTATAAATAAATCTCTACACAAATTTAATACAAATTTTATTTATGTTTTAATACTCAACATTATAATTGTTGAGTATTTTTTTGACGAAAATTAAATAAAATGAGTGGTTTTATATAAAAAATGATAAAAATTAATTGACATCTTATAAAATATTTACTATAATTAAAAATGTATTGAGAAGCCCAATTAGCTCAGTCGGTAGAGCGCATGGCTGTTAACCATTAGGTCGTAGGTTCGAGTCCTACATTGGGCGCCATTTAAAAAATTAAGTCGCTAATTGTGACTTTTTTTTATGCTTAATTAATGATATAATTTTTAATGAAGGGTGATAAACTATGAATGAAAAAATTAGTATGCTTGAACGTTATGGTGAAAACTTAACTGCAAAAACGTATATAACAGATCCTGCGATTGCAAGAGAAAATGAAATTAAGGAATGTATGCTTATTCTTATGACACCAGAAAAAAGTGCTCTTTTAGTGGGTAAAGCTGGTATAGGTAAAACTGCTATTGTCGAAGGTATTGCTTATAGAATCCAAAAAGGAATGGTACCAAATGCTTTATTAGGCTGGACAATTATTAAAATAAATATTACTAGTTTAATTGGTGAAACTCAAAGTGAAGGTCAAACAGAAAATAGAATTGATTTACTTGTTCAAGAACTTGCAAGAAGTCCTAAAACAATTCTTTTTATTGATGAAACTCATTTACTTGTAAATAGACAGGGTGGATTAGACTTTGCTAATATGTTAAAATCAGGACTTGATAGGGGAACAATTAAAATGATTGGTGCAACCACTACTGAAGAATATGAAACATATATTTTAAGAGATAGAGCATTTTTAAGAAGGTTCCAAAAAGTTGATGTCCTTGAGTCATCTCAAGATGATTGTGTTAAGATATTAATGGGAACATATCCTAAACTTGAGAAACAAATAGGGGTAAAACTAGCTTATACGCCATTTATAATTGAAAAAATAATGCGTTTTATTGTAGAAATGACTGATGAATATAAAAGAATTTATGAAATAAGTAATAGATATCCTGATATTTGTTTAACAATAATTGCTAATGCCTTTACTTATGCTCTTTTTGATAATAGTCCAGTTGTAACTATTAAACATTTTTATAAAGCAATATGTAATGCAAAAAGTATTTATCCTGATGCACTTGCAAAAGAAAAACAAAGATTTATTACAGTATTTGCTGATATGATTAGAAATGAAAATGTTGATATAAACGATACAAAGTAGGTACAAATGAATATAGTTGTTAATAATTTTAATATTATAGAAATACTTTTAGTAACATATTTAATAAGTTTTGTTCTTGTATTTTTAACAAAGAAAATTGCAGTTCATGTTGGAGCTCTTGATATGCCAAATGAAAGAAAAGTTCATAAAAAACCAATGCCAAGACTTGGTGGTCTTGCTATTTATGCATCTTTTCTATTTGGTTATATGGTTTATGGTACAGTAACTACTCAAATGCTATCAATTCTTATTGGTTCATTTATACTTGTAATGCTTGGAGTATTTGATGATATAAAACCAATTAGAGCAAAAGTAAAACTAATTGTACAAATTATAGTCGCAGGAATTGTAGTATTTTATGGAGGACTTTATTTTAGAGAAATATCATTTTTAGGCTTAAAACTTATATTTCCAACTTGGCTTAATGAATTTATTGCAATATTCTTTATAGTCGGAGCAATAAACGCTATTAATCTTATTGATGGTTTAGATGGTCTATGTGCTGGGATTAGTTCAATTTATTTTTTAACTATTTCAGTAATTGCATTAATTTTAAATAAAATGGGTGGTCTTGATATAATACTATGCATTATTATGCTTGGAGCAACACTAGGATTTTTGACGCATAATTTTCCCCCAGCAAAAACTTTTATGGGAGACTGTGGCTCAACATTTTTAGGCTATATGATTGCTGTTATTTCTCTTTTAGGTTTTAAAGGAGCAACATTTACATCACTTGTTATACCAGTTGTTATTTTAGCAGTACCAATATTTGATACATTATTTGCAATACTTCGAAGAATTATTCATCATAGGAGCATTGATGAACCAGATATGAATCATTTACATCATCAACTTTTAAAAATGAAGTTTTCTCCAAAGGTTACAATTTTAATTATTTATGGAATTGATATTTTATTTTCAGCAGTATCAGTTTTCTATGTTTTAGGAGATAACCAAGTATCAATGATTGTTTATTTGATTATGATGACACTTCTTTTATATATTGTTGTTAACACAGACATTTTATATGATAAGAAAGATAAGACTAAGAAGTTAAAAAAATAATTCTTAGTTTTTTTATTTTTTTAGAACTTTTGTAACATTCCTTTGAAAAAAACGCAAAAAAACAAATTATTCCTTTGAAAAAAACGCAGAGCAATAATATTTATTGTTTTCCTTTAGTATTTTTGATAACATATATTTGAAAGAAGGTTACTATGATTACATATATATTCAGTTCATTTGATAAAGATATTCGTTTTAATGAAGTGGCAAATTATTTTAAAAATGATATGGTTTTATATAAAAACATAGTATTTATACCCGCAAATTTTGAAAATATGGAAAAAGTTAATGGCTATGCAAATATTGACGTATCTTGGTTCAAAGAAATTGGTATTAATTTAAATGGAATAACTGTTTTAAATGATACAATGACTAAAGAAGAAATGTTTAGAAGTATAGAAAATGCTGATATAATTTTTTTGATGGGTGGAGATACTTTAAAACAAAATGATTTTTTAATGAAAAATGATTTAAAACCAATTATAAAAACATTTAAAAAAGTTGTTATTGGTATAAGTGCGGGAGCAATTAATTTATCAAATATTTCACTATGTTCTAAAGATGAAGAAGATGGAGTTGAAAAGACAATTACTTATGAAGGTATAGGTAGAATAAATTATACTATAGAACCTCATTTTGATATAGATAATAAAATTCTTTTACAAAATGAATTATATCCTTTATCAGAAAAAATGACTATATATGGTCTTCCTAATAATACTGGTGTTAGAATTATTAACAAAAAGTTTGAAATACTTTATGGTGATTTTTATACTATTTATAAAAAGAGTATTAAAAATATAATTTAATAAAACGATAAATATATAGACAAAAGCCAATTTTCTTGCTACAATCCATATGTAATGTGATTCCAATATATTTGGTATATCGGAGGGAATGAAGTTTCGTGAAAAAGCATTTTGTAAAAAGCTGTATATGAATTAATAAATTATAAATAGTTCAAATATATACAAATTTTTTTAAATACTTCTATATAACAAATATAAAATTATAATTATGAGAGTTTTGATAAAGGGCTTAATGAGGTTGATGTTATATCTGGATGCTTTTTTATAATTAGACTTTCTGCATTGGAGAAAATTAATTATTTTGATGAAAATTTATTTTTGTATTATGAAGAAAATACAATATTTTATAGATTAAAGAAATTTAATTATAAGGTTTATATAGATAGAGATGTAACTATTATACATAATCACTCGATTACTATAAACAAAAATATTAAAAAAAAGTCAGGAATATTATTATTCAAAAGTTCTTAAAACTAATAAATTTATGTTATTTTTACTTAAATTATCAAATAAAATAGTATTGTTATTAAAATAAGTCGGCAAAATATTTGACAAATGCCGACTTTTAATATATAATTATGTTCAGGTGATGAAAATTGATATTAAATCACAAAGAGTTATTAGAAAAATATAAATCCGATGTAGTAATTAAAAACTTAATTACTGAAGAAAAACTATTTAAAATTGACAAAAGTTTATACACTACAGAAAAACAATATTCAAATTTAGAATTTATTTTAAAAAAGTATAATAATTTTATATTTACTATGGAAACAGCTTTATACTTGTATGGCTTTAAAGAAATTAAATTAAATAATTATTCAATTGCCACGAAAAGGAAAGCAAAAGTAATTAAAAACGAATTAATTAAACAGTATTTTATACCTGATGATTTATATGAAATCGGGTTAACACGCATTAACTATATTGGTTATGAAGTAAAACTTTATGATAAAGAGAGATTATTATTAGAAATAATCAAAAATAAAGATAAAATGGATAATGATTTATATGAAAATATAATGAGAGAATATCGAAATAATATAACAAATATTTCTATCTCAAAGATATATGATTATATAAAATATTATAAAAAAAGTAATACTATCTTAAATGAATTTGAAAAAGAATTTATTAGAGATAATAAATATAAGGAGGTTAAAATGAAAGGAATAGTATTAGCTGGAGGAAGTGGAACAAGACTTTATCCGATTACAGAAGGAGTTAGTAAACAATTATTACCGATATATGATAAACCAATGATTTTTTATCCAATATCAGTACTTATGCTTGCAGGTATCAAAGATATTTTAATAATTACTACAGCACAAGATCAACCAGCATTTAAAAATTTATTAAAGGATGGTTCTCAATTTGGTGTAAATTTTGAATATATAATTCAACCATCACCAGATGGACTTGCCCAAGCATTTATTTTAGGAGAAAAATTTGTTGGCGATAATCCAAGTGCTCTTATTTTAGGAGACAATTTATTTTATGGTAATGGATTTGTTAAAATGCTTGAAAATGCAGTTAAAAATGCTGATTTAGGATATGCTACAAACTTTGGTATAGAAGTGCCAGATCCTGAAAGATTTGGAATTATGGAAGTGGAAAATAAAGATGGTGAGGTTTATATCAAAAGTGTTGAGGAAAAACCTGAACATCCAAAATCAAATTATGCTATAACTGGTTTATATTTCTATCCAAAAGGAGTTTGTGAGAAAGCTAAAAATGTTAAGCCATCAAAAAGAGGAGAATTAGAAATTACCTCAATTAACGATATGTATTTACAAGAGGGTAAGTTAAAAGGTGAATTATTAGGTGGAGGATTTAACTGGTTTGATACTGGTACATTTGATAGTTTATATGATGCTATATCTGCGATTAAAGCTTCAGAACAAAATCGTGGTAAAATAATTGCTTGCCTAGAACAAATTGCATATAACAATGGTTGGATTACTTTAGAACAGTTAAGCGAAAGAGCTAATCTTTTAAGAAAAAATTCATATGGAGAATTTTTAGGAAACCTTGTTAAAACTGAAGAAATGAAAAGAGTGTTAAAAAAATAATGAAAAAAATAGAAACAAATTTAAAAGATTGTTATATTTTAGAGCCAGATAAGTTTGGCGATGACAGAGGTTATTATTCACCATTCTTTGCAGAAAAAGATTATGTTGAAAATGGACTTCATTCTATAAAAGGTATTGTTCAAGGAGCAAGAAGCAAAAGTGGAAAAGGAATTGTAAGAGGACTTCATTTTCAAAAAGATCCTTATTGTCAATCTAAAATTGTTGAGTGTTTAAATGGTGCAGTCCTTGATGTTGTCGTAGACCTTCGTAAAGACTCTCCAACTTATATGAAATGGACTAGTGTTGAACTTACTCCGGAAAACGGTAGACAACTTTTAATACCAAGAGGATTTGCTCATGGATTTGTAAGCTTAAAAGATAACTCATTATTTCAATATTTAGTAGATAATGATTACAAACCTAGTCACGAAGATGGTGTACTTTGGTGTGATCCTAAAATAAATGTTGATTGGAATTTGAAAAAATATGGTATTGAAAATCCTCTTTTATCTGAAAAAGATAAAAATAGATTACCACTTTCTGATAATACACCTGATTTTTATACTAAAAAAAGATATTTAGTAACAGGTGCATCTGGTCAACTAGGATATGACGTTATAAAAGAATTAAATAAAAGGGGTATTTATGATATTCTTGCATTATCAAGTAGTGATTTAGATATAACTGATCGAAGACTTACAAAGAAAATCATTGAGGAGTATGCACCAGAGGTAATATTCCATTGTGCTGCTTATACAAATGTTGATAAAGCTGAAGATGATAAGGAAATGGCTATGAAAGTCAATGCTGAAGGCACTAAAAATATTACTGATGCTGCAAGACTTGTTAATGCAAAACTTATATATGTATCCACTGATTATGTATTTGATGGTAAAAAAGATGGTATATATGAAGTAAATGATAAAATTAATCCACAAAATGTTTATGGACTCTCTAAAGCCTTAGGAGAAAAAATAGTTAGTTCATATGAAAAAGGTTTTATAGTAAGAACTTCTTGGGTATTTGGTATAAATGGTAAAAATTTTGTGAAAACTATGTTAAAACTTGCAGAAAATCATAGTCAGTTAAATGTTGTTTCAGATCAAATAGGAAGTCCAACATATACTGTCGATTTAGCAAAATTATTAGTTGATATGTCATTGACTGATAAATACGGAATATACCATGCAAATAATGAGGGATTTACTTCATGGGCAGATTTTGCAGAATATATATTTAAATCAAATAATTTAGATATTAAAGTAAATCATGTAACAACTAAAGAATATGGTCAAAGTAAAGCACAAAGACCAAAAAATTCAAGATTAAGTAAGAAGTGTTTAATAGAAAATGGATTTAACACTTTACCAACATGGCAAGATGCAATAGATAGATATAATATAGAATTAAATGAATCATTAGAGAAAGGAAAAAATAGGTGATTTTATGAAAATTTTAGTAACTGGAGGAGCAGGATTTATAGGAAGTAATTTCTTACATTATGAAACAAGTGCATATCCAAATGACAAATTTGTATGTTTAGATGCATTAACTTATGCAGGAAATTATAATAATATTAAATCTTTAGAGGAAAAAGAGAATTTTGAGTTTGTAAAAGGAGATATTACAGATAGAGAATTTGTTGATAAACTATTTGAAAAAGAAAACTTTGATTTAGTTATTAACTTTGCTGCGGAAAGTCATGTTGATAATTCAATTAAAAATCCTGGAGTATTTATTCAAACTAATATTGCAGGTACTCAAGTTTTAATGGACGCTGCAAGAAAATATGGAAATATAAGATATCATCAAGTATCTACTGATGAAGTTTATGGTGATTTACCACTTGATAGACCTGATTTAAAATTTACTGAGGAAACACCAATTCATACTTCAAGTCCTTATTCATCAAGTAAAGCTGGAGCAGACCTTTTAGTAATGGCTTATTATAGAACATTTGGGCTTCCTGTAACTATATCAAGATGTTCAAATAACTATGGTCCATATCAATTTCCAGAGAAGCTTATTCCAGTAGTTATTTCCAGAGCATTAAATGATGAAACTATACCTGTTTATGGAAAAGGTGAAAATATAAGAGACTGGATTCATGTACACGATCATAATGTTGGGGTTGATATGATTGTAAGACATGGTAAAGTTGGTGAAGTTTATAATTTAGGTGGACATTCAGAAAGAACTAATTTAGAACTTGTTAAAATTATTTTAAAACAATTAAATAAACCTGAAGATTTAATTAGATTTGTTACTGACAGACCAGGCCATGATTTAAGATATGCAATTGATTCAAGTAAAGTTGAAAGAGAACTTGGATGGAATAGAACATATACTTTCGAAGAGGGTATTAAAGAAACTATCGATTGGTATGTTAATAATCAAGACTGGATTAATGATATTAAATCTGGCGAATACAAAGAAAGTTATCAAAGAAGTTTAAAAAAATAGTAAAAAAGGCATGTGATTCAATATGCCTTTTTAGTTGTTAATTGTAGAAAAATAAGTTATAATGTTTATATGAGATTAAAAAAGGAGATAGAAATTAATGAAATTTTTAAAAAATATTTTTGCAAATATAAAGAAATATAAATTTTTATTATCACAATTAGTAATAAGGGATTTTAAAGTAAAATACAAAAGAAGTGTGCTAGGTGTTTTGTGGAGTGTTTTATATCCATTATTAATGATGATGGTAATGGCTATAATTTTTTCAAATGTTTTTAAATTTAATATGGAAGGAGTAAACTATTTAGTATATTTAATGTGTGGATTAGTTGTTTTTAATTACTTTAGTGAAGCAACTAATAATGCTATGGGATCAATTTTTGGTAATTCAGCTTTATTAAATAAAGTTTATATTCCAAAATATATTTTTCCAGTTGCAAAATGTTTATTTGTTGGAATTAATTTCTTATTTTCACTTATTCCATTATTGCTAATTATAATTTTCTCTGGAAATCCGGCTGAGGGAACAAAATGTGCATTTAATGTTTATTATTTACTTTTACCATTTATTTATGTTTGTATGTTTATGTTCACTTTAGGCGTAGGTTATATTCTTGCAACTGTGTCAGTGTTTTTAAGAGATATGGTTTATATATGGGGAATATTATTAACCATATTAAATTATTTTACACCATTATTTTATCAAATTAGTATGTTACCAGAACAAATGCAAACAATATTTAAATTAAATCCATTATATATTTATATAAATGCATCAAGAATGATTATTTTGGATTCCACATTACCTACACCTTTATATTTACTTGCTTGTTTTGGATCAGCAGTTTTAATGTTAATAATAGGGTTATTTGTATTTAAGAAAAATCAAGACAAGTTTGTATATTATATGTAGGAGGGTGAAATGATTGATTTAAAAAATATAGGAATGCGTTTTAACTTAGGTGTTGAAAAGGACAATTCTCTTAAAATGGTATTTATTAGAATGTTTGATAAAAGTAAAAGAATAAAGAAAAGTAATTTTTGGGCATTAAAAGATGTAACTTTTCATGTAGAAAAGGGCGATGTTGTAGGGCTTATAGGTTCAAACGGAGCTGGAAAATCTACTCTTTTAAAAGTTGTAAGTGGTGTTATGAAACCTACTGAAGGAACTGTTACGGTAAATGGTGCAATATCTCCAATGATTGAACTAGGTGCTGGATTTGATGGAGAATTAACAGCAAGAGAAAATATATTTTTAAATGGGGCAATTTTAGGCTATAGCAAAGAATTTTTATTAAGTAAATTTGATGAAATAGTTGAATTTTCTGAATTAAGAGAATTTTTAGATGTTCCTGTTAAAAACTTTTCTTCTGGAATGGTAGCAAAACTTGCATTTTCAATTTCTACTATAGTTGATCCAGAAATATTAATAGTGGATGAAATATTATCTGTTGGCGATATAAAATTCCAAGAAAAAAGTAAGAATAAAATGATGTCTATGATAAATGGCGGAACAACAGTTCTTTATGTATCTCATTCCATGGATTCGATTCGAGATATTTGTAACAAAGTTATTTGGCTTGAACATGGAAAAATAGTAATGATGGGGAATACCAAAAAAGTTTGCGATGCTTATTTTAAAAAACAATTAAAAAGTGATAAATAATTATTGAAGGAGGAAAATTATGATTATAACAAGAACACCATTTAGAGTTAGCTTATGTGGAGGTGGAAGTGACATTAGGTCATTTTATGAAAAACATGGAGGATGTGTTTTAAGTACAACAATTAATAAATACATGTACATTACATCCCATCCGTCATTTGATAAAAAAACAACTGTTTTAAAATATTCAAAGACGGAAACAGTTCATAATATTGATGAAATTGAACACAATATTTTTAGGGAATGTTTAAAAAAGGAAGGCATTGAGGGTCTAGAAATTACCTCAATTGCGGATGTACCACAAGGAACAGGACTTGGATCATCTAGTTCATTCACTGTAGGACTTATAGAAAATTTAAAATGCTATAAAAGAGAGTACATTTCAAAGGCAGAAGTTGCAGCAGCAGCGTGTGATATGGAGAATAATATTGTTCATACAACAAATGGAAAACAAGATCAATATGCCGCAGCATTTGGTGGACTAAATTTTTATAAATTTAATAAAGATGGTTCTGTAGATGTAGAACCAGTATTAATGAATCATGAAGCATTTAAACAATTAGAAAAGAATCTAATAATGTTATATGTTGGTGGAGAACATAAGGCTTCTTCAATACTAGAGGAACAATCAAAGAATATTGTTACAGCAAAAGACAAAGAAGAAGGTCAAAAGAAGATAATGGAAATGACTTATGATTTAAAATATGAGTTAGAACATAATAACATTGATGCTGTCGGAAAAATATTAGATGAAAACTGGAAAATAAAAAGAACACTTGCAAGTGGAATAAGCAACCCACAATTTGATGAATGGTATGAAAGAGCTATCAAATCTGGAGCCACTGGTGGAAAACTTTTAGGTGCAGGTGGCAGTGGTTTCTTCTTATTCTATGTTCCAGAGAAAAAACAAGAAAAATTTAGAAAGGAAATGTCAGATTTGCCTGAAATGGAATTTAAATTTGACCATCAAGGTACAACTGTTATATTTGTAAGTTAGGAGGATATTTATGAGAATATTAGTAACAGGTGGAGCTGGGTTTATAGGAACTCACTTAGTAAGAAAATTATTAGAAATGGGAAATGAGGTTGTTTGTGTTGATAACTTCACTTTAGGAAAACAAGAAAATGTGGATTGTTTCTTATCTAATCCTAGTTATAAATTTTATAAATTAAATATCGAGGAAACAGAAAATTTCTGTAGTGCTTTAGCTGACGAAAAATTTGATATGGTTTATCATTTAGCCGCTAATTCCGATATTCAAAAAGGAGGAAAAAATCCAAGCGTAGATTATAATGATACTTTTATGACTACATATTCAGTACTTGAATATATGAGAAGAACTGGTATTAAAAAATTATTTTTTGCTTCAACTTCAGCAATTTATGGAGAAAAAACTGAACTTCTTACAGAGGATGCAGGAGATTTACATCCAATTTCATATTATGGTGGTGCAAAATATGCTAGTGAAGGATTTATTTCTTCATATAGTTATATGAATGATTTTTCAACGGTTATATTTAGATTTCCAAATGTAATTGGACCTAATTTAACACATGGAGTAATATTTGATTTTGTTAAGAAATTACATAATAATCCAAACGAATTGGAAATTTTGGGAGATGGAACTCAAACTAAACCATATTTATATGTACTTGATTTAGTAGATGCAATCGTATCATTTACACAAGAAAAAGAAATGCAAAAAGGTATTGAAATATATAATGCAGGTGTTGAAAGCGCTACAAGTGTAACAAGAATTGCAGATATTGTTTGTGAAGAATTAGGCTATGAAAATGTAGATTATAAATATACTGGAGGGAATGTTGGTTGGAAAGGCGATGTTCCAAAATTCCAATATGATTTAACTAAGATTCATAATGCTGGATGGACAGCTCATCATACTTCAGATGAATCTGTAAGAGAAACTGCAAAGTACATTAAGGAACATTTATAATGCAAGCAGTAATTCAGGCGGGCGGTAAAGGTACAAGAGTATCTTCCATAACTGGTGATACGATACCAAAACCTATGTTAGAGGTTTCCGGCTATCCTATTTTGTATCATCAAATAATGAATTTGAAAAAATCCAATATAAAAGATATCACAATTATTATTGGTCATCTTGGAGAAGTAATAAAAAATTATTTTAAAGATGGAAAAGAGTTTGGCGTAAATATTACTTATATTGAGGAAAATCCTTTAGTTCCTCTTGGAACTGCTGGTTCACTATATTATCTAAAAGATAAAATTAAAGAGGATTTTGTTTTTCTATTATGTGATGTATTTATTGATATTGATTTTCAAAAAATGTATGATTTTCATAGAGAAAATAGTGCGGATGTTACACTTCTTACTCATCCTAATGGACATCCATATGATAGTGATTTAGTTGTTGAAAAAGATAATGTTGTAACTTCATTTGATCATAAAACAAATGATAGAACAAAGTATTATTATAAAAATTTAGTAAATGCTGGTATTATGATTTTTTCACCTAGAGTATTTGATTATATTAAAGAATTAAAAAAATATAGTTATGAAAAAGATATTGTAGATCCTTTGATAAAAGAAGGAAGAGTACTCTCTTATAAATCTAGTGAATATGCAAAAGATATGGGAACTGTAGAAAGATATGCTAAAGTTCAAGAAGATTATAATAGCGGAATATGTTCTGAAAAAAATCTTTCAAAAAAACAAAAAGCAATATTTTTAGATAGAGATGGTACAATAAATGAATATGTAGGTTTTCTAAGAGATACCAAAGACTTCAAATTACTTCCTGGAGTTAGCGAAGCAATAAAGAAAATAAATGATTCTGGTTATTTAGCAATTGTTATTACAAATCAACCAGTTGTTGCAAGAGGAGAAGTAAGTTTTGAAAAACTTGATATGATACATAAAAAAATGGAAACTCTTCTTGGAATGGGTGGTGCATATTTAGATGATATTTATTATTGCCCACATCATCCAGATAAAGGGTTTGATGGTGAAATACCAGAGTTAAAAATCAAATGTGATTGTAGAAAGCCTAATATTGGTTTAGTAAAAAAAGCAGCATTGGAGCATAACATAGATTTAAATAATTCAATTATGATTGGTGATACAACATTGGATATTAAAATGGCCGAAAATGCTGGTATGGAAAGTATTTTAGTAGAAACTGGCCAGGCAGGTCTTGATGGTAAATATAAAGTTGATCCAACTTATATTGCTGAAGATTTAATGCAGGCAGTTGATATAATTTTAAAATCAAAGAAAAGAGGTAGATGAAATGGTAGATTTTAAAAAAGCAATTAATGAATATTATGAAAGGGAAATAAAAATTATTAAAAATCTTAACTTAGATGAATTAAATGAATCTATGAATGCGATTCTAGATACATATAATAATGGTGGAACAATTTATGTATGCGGAAATGGTGGAAGTGCATCAACAGCATCACACATGCAAAATGATTTTAATAAAGGTATCAGTGAGTATACTGAAAAAAAATTCAATTTTTATTGTTTAAATGACAATGTATCAACAATGATGGCTGTTGCAAATGATATTGGTTATGAAGAAGTATTTAGATTCCCTTTAAAAGGTAAAATAACATCAAATGATTTATTTGTTGGAATTAGTGGATCTGGAAATTCAAAAAATGTTGTTAATGCAGCAGAGTATGCAAAAGAATGTGGGGCAAAAGTTGTTGGAATTACTGGTTATAAAGGTGGCAAATTAAAAGAACTTGCTGATTATAAAATGCATGTTGATGAATGTGATATGCAAATTGATGAAGATATTCATATGACCTTTGATCATATGATGATGAAGATTTTCTATAATTATTTAACAAAAAATGAAATTACAGGAAATAATATAGCAGATACACATTAAAAAATAATAAAAAAGCACATAATTAGTGCTTTTTCTTTTTATCTATGATAAAATTAGTGTGTATTTAATTAAAAGTGAGGTTTTATATGAAAAAAAAGTTAACATTATTATTATTTTTTATTTTGATTTCAACACCTGTTTTTAGTAAAACAATTACTAGAGCAGATGCAGCGTTATATATTGCAGAAAAATTAAATATTAGCCATAATGATAAACCAGAAAGTTTATATGGACTAGCATATGGGATATTTGCAGGAGATTATGATGGTAAGAATGATATTACTAATTATGATAAAGAAATGACATTAGAGGTTGCTATTGTAACTTTGGTTAGATATATGGGGTGGAATACTGTTCAATACGACAAAAATTTAATCGAATATGTAAAACCATATGTTACACAAGAGGGATATCCAAACTATTTACCTGATTCATCTCCTAGAAGCATTCCATATGTTATTACTGCATTAAACTATGGGTTATTAAATAAAAGTGAATTAAAGAATCTTTTAAATAAAATAGGATATGAAGAATTAGATGTATATATTTCTAGACTAAAAAATATAAAAATAAACACAACTATTAGTAAATCAATTATTCAATATAATGGTTCTTCAAGTGTAAAAAATAATGTTGGTAAATTGATTGTTGTAAATCGTGGATATAACGATGATAAAAGTCTTGCTAATGGTGAAAATACTATATTGGATTTAAGAGCAAACGGTGTTAGGCTTTATAGTGGCAGATCTAATATATCAAATGGGAAACAAGATTATTTTCCTCTTGGACCTTTATCATCAACATTCTCAGTGGGAATGGGTGTTCCAGAAAATGATTATAGTCATCAAGCACAGCCAATATATGGAACGATAGATAATTATTCTAAAACTGTTAATGCAGTTGGAATTTGGGGAAATGCGAATTCAAAAAATAGCAATGCTAGAGTATGGGGATCATTTTTTAATGTAACAAATAATGAAGGTGAAGATAATGATGCACAAATAATTGGTAGTGAAATTGATGTAACAAATAATTCAGCTGATGGAACAAGCCCAAATGCGTCAAAAGTTGGATTGCAAATTGTTTCGCTTGGAAGTAAATTGAGTACAAATGCCATAGAAATATTAGCTGCTGGAGAAAACACTGGATGGGTTAATGGAATATTGTTTGGCGATAAATCAATTTATGAAGATGGTACAGTAATAGGTACTTCTCAGAAAAGTATCAAAAATGGTATTGACTTTTCAAACACTAATTTCAGTAATGGTGCGTTATTATTATCTGAAAATTCAAAAATAGTGTTTAATACAAAGGATGGCAGTGCTGCAATTTATGGAGATGATATAAACAATGGATATTTGGTTTTGCAAAATGGGAAAAGTGGATTAAGAATAGTAAATAATGCTAATAATGAAAATATTTTAATAATAAATGATGATGAGTCATTAGATAATGATGATAATAGTTAATTATATTATTTTTAACAATTATAAAAAGAAAACAGAAAAAAGATTATTACTTTTAGAGAAAAAAATCAATAGTGGAGGTACAAAAAATGAAAGTAAAAAAAATAATAAAAAATAGTTTTGTGTATAAAAAGATGCCAGAATCATTAAAACAAAAAGTAAAAAATATTTATAAGAAATCATGTGATAATGTAAATATTGATCCAGTTACTGGCTTTATTGTAGATGATTATTATGTTGATAAAATAATAGAGCCTAGTAAATTAAAAATTAGTTTTGTTATACCACAACCTATAATAGGATCAGGTGGACATAGAAATATTTACAGAATAGTAAGATATTTATCATCAAAAGGTTATGATGTTACTTGTTATGTTGACCCAGAAGGTAATTGGGATAAAAATCATGTAAAAACTGGTAAAGAAGCTCAAGAAAAAATTAAGAACAATTTCTTTGATTTAGGATGTAATATTGTTTTTAATGTAAATAATATTCAGCCATGCGATGTTTTGTTTGCAACACATTCTGAAAGTGCTTATATTGTTCAAAGATATTTGAGTAATGTTAAATTGGCATGCTATTTTATTCAGGATTATGAATCATATTTTTTTCCTATGGGCGATAACTATTTAAGAACTCATAATACATACAAAATGGGACTTTATCCAATAACCTCTGGACCATGGCCATTAGAAATGTTAAAAAATAATTTTGGAATAAAAGAAGGAAATTATTTTAGATTTCCAGTAAATACAGATGTTTATTATACTAATGAAAAAAATAGGAAAGAAAATCGAGTCGTATTTTTTGCAAAACCAAGTATGCCTAGAAGATGTTATAATTTGGGAGTTTCAGCTTTATCAATTGTTAAAAGTAAGTATCCTGAATTGGAAATTGTATTTTATGGCGATAAACCCGATACTTATGTTAATGTGCCTTTTGAATTTACTAATATGGGCTTGCTACCAACAATTGATGACTTAGCAGATTTATATAGAAGCTCAATTATTGGAATTGCTTTTTCAACAACAAATCCATCCTTGGTACCTTATGAAATGATGTCATGTGGATGTGCAGTCGTTGACTTGGATTTTAATAATAGTGTTGTGAGTTATGAAAGTAGAGATAATGTAATGTTAGTTGATACTACTCCAGAAAAAATTGCTGAAGGTATTATGAAATTATATGAGGATAAAAAATATAGAGAAAAGCAAGTAAAAAATAGTTTGAAATTTTGTAAAATTTTTCCAACAGAAGATGAAATGTGCAAATTAATTGAAAAATATATATTAGATGAATATAAGAAACGCGAGAGTAAAAAATGAAAAGATTATGTTTATTTGTAGGTTATGATTGTAAAAATGAAATTGATGATTATGTTATTTATTATGTAAAAAAAATGGCTGAAATAGCTGATGTTTATTATTACGGGGATTTTGATTGTCAACCAAATGAATTAAAAAAATTATCACCATATTGTAAAAAATATTTTGCAAAAAGACATAAGAAATATGATTTCGGTTCATGGCAAGAATTAATAAAAATTATAGGAAAAGATAAAATAAGAGAGTATGATCAATTAATTTTGGCGAATGATTCGTGTTATGGACCAATATTTGATTTAAAAAGTGTTTTTAAAAAAATGGAACAAAGAAATTGTGATTTTTGGGGATTATCTGCTTCAAAATGGTATCATATTCATATTCAAAGTTATTTTGTAGTATTAAATAATAATGTTTTACAAAATGATGCATTATTTAATTTTTTTAGTAAAGTTGAAGCTCAAAATTCTTTAAGTGAAGTTTGCGAAAAGTATGAGGATCAACTTACTTATGTTTTAAATAAAGCTGGATTTTCTTTTGATACATATATATCTTATGGAGATTATGTGAATCAACCATATTATAATGTAACTAACTCAATAATTAATGCTAAATTTCCTTTATTAAAAGTTAAAACATTTTATGGCGAAGTTGGTAAGGAACCAATAAAAGATTGGAGAAAATTATTATTACAATATACTGATTATGATGTCAGTTTAATTGAAAAAAATTTAAAGAAAAGAGGGCTTACTGAAAAAGATATTCAATATAATTTATATGCTAAGAAAAAAACAAAATTATATAGAGTATTTATTAGAAAGATTAAAAAACTAATAAAGATTATTTTATATCCTTTTTATAAAATATTAAAAAGATTTATTGACAGAAAATTTGAATACTTAGAAAATATATATAATTACAAGTTTAGTATTTTAGAAAAGGAAATATACAATTTAAAATGTAAAATAATTAGTTTAGAAAATGCTAATAATCATAAAAGCACAAAAAAATTAGAATTTAAAAATTATTTTGAAGAGAAAGATTCATTTATATTCAATAATATTTCAAAATTATTTAAAGAATTCAAATTTACTAATCGTGATATATTATTTGTGGGAAATACGAATTTAGCAAATAGTTTGGGATTTTCTTATTTAAATAATAATATTTATTTGTTAAATGATACAAATGATGTTAGTGTTGAAAATCGTCTAATTAATCAAATTTATACAGAAGATTTGACTAAATTTAAAATTAAAAATATTTATTTTGATTTAATAATAATAAATGCATTTAAGTCAGATACATCATTTGATAAAATTTATCAAATTATTAATAATTTGTTTGATTTAATTGTAAAAGAGGGAACATTAGCAATAAATATTCCTAATAATTTATTTGACTCATATATAACTAAATTTCGTAAATGTCATATAATCATTGATGTTGATGCTTATAGTGAATTTATGGATGTAATTACAAATAATGGTAATTACAAAACAGTATTTTTGAAAAAAGATGTATCTACGTAAAAAGGGTATCTTATGAAATTTTCTGTGATAGTGCCAATTTATAATGTTGAAAATTATTTGGAAAAATGTCTTGATAGTGTAGTTAGTCAAACCTATAAAAATTATGAATGTATTTTAGTTGTGGATAAGTCATCGGATAAAAGTGAAGAAATAGCGGATAAATACATAAAAAAATATAATTGGCAAAAAGTGTATGAAGAAAACACTGGACTTGCTAAGGCTAGAAATTTAGGAGTTGATAAGTCTAATGGAGATTATATTATATTTCTTGATGGAGATGATTATTTTGAAAAAGATTTGTTGGAAAAACTTAATAGTATAATTAAAAATGAAGATCTAATAAGATATCAAGCAAGAGATATAATTAATGATACCTATGTTGATTACCCTGAAAAAAACTATGACTTAATGTCTGGTAATGATGCTTTTGAAAAAATTATTAATTTTCATTATGTTGAAAATGCCTGGCTTTATGCTTATAATTCTAAATATTATAAAAAGAATCATTTTAAATTTATGGAAAATTGTATAGCCGAAGATTATGGCTTAATACCTTTAGTTATTTCTAAATCAAAATCTATAAAAGTAATTTCCTATATTGGTTATAATTATGTTCAAAGGCAAAATAGTTTAATGAATAATAATAATTATTTAAAAAAAATCAAAAAGATGGATGATATGTTAAAACAATATAATTTTGAAATAAAAAATATTAGTGAAGATAGTAATCCATTGTTTAAAGCCTTTTTAAATAACTCTTTAATTTATTATTCTACTACTTTGAAATATAAAGATTTTAAAAAATATAAAAAAATTCTTAAAGAAAAAGATTGTTTTAGTCATTTAAAAGGAAAGTCATTAAAACATAAAATAAGAAATTTTATGATAAAAAGCAATGCATATTTTTATTATAATTATATAATGAGGTTAAGATGAAAAAAGTAAGTTTAATAGTTCCAGTATATAATACATCAAAATATTTAGAAAAGTGTATTAATTCTTTAATAAATCAAACTTTAGATGATATTGAAATTATTATTATCAATGATGGTTCTACGGATAATTCAGAAAAAATCATAAAAAAGTTTAACGATAAAAGAATTAAATATATTGCAAAACAAAATGAAGGAATAGGTAAAACTAGAAATTTAGGTATAGAAAAGGCCACTGGAGAATATTTAGCATTTGTTGATTCAGATGATTATTTATCTATACATTTTTGTGAAAAAATGTATACAAAAGCAACTTCAGATAATTGTGATATTGTAATTTGTAATTTTTTTGAGGTAAGACATAATCTAATTGGAATTAAGTTTAATGATTTTAAAGATACCAATTTAAAAAAATATCCTGAATTAATAAATAATATTAATTTAGGGCCGTGTAATAAAATTTATAAAAAAGAGTTATTTGAAAATAAAGATAATAGATTTGTTGAAAACTTAAAATATGAGGATGCTCCTTTTGTTGTTAAAATGCTAATTAGCGCTAAAAAAATAGGTAAGATAGATGATTATTTAACTTATTATGTAATTCATGAAAATAGTGAAACAACAATTAGAGATAAAAGAATATTTGATATAATTCCTATTACTGATATTATTATTAAAGATTTGAAAAGAATTAATCATCCAAATGATTCTTTAGTAAGTGTTGCAGTTATGATACTTACAGATTATACAATTCAACAAAGATATGTGAAAAATATTAAAAATAGGCATAAATTTATAAATGAGGCATTTGATTATTTACATAACCTAGATACTCATTGGAAGAAGTGTTCATATTTAAATAAATTTAGTGGTATAAAAAAAATAATAAAAACAAATAAATTATTAACAATGCTATATTGCGATTTATATTTTTTAGTTTTTAAAAAGTAGAATTTTAATGATTCTATTTTTTTTAATGATTTTTTTTGGTACAATATATTTAGCAAAGGAATTATGATTATGAATAACAAGAGAAAATTATACTTATTTTTATTACTTTTACCGATAATAGATGTATTAACATCAATAACTGAAAAATTGAATTTAAATATACCTAGTTTAGGAATAATTATTAAATCAGTTTTTTTAGGAATAATGATTTTATATTTGATTACCTCAAGTACATCAAAATATAAAAAAATGAGTCTTTATTATCTAATGGCAATATTTTTGTATATGGTATTATTTTTTATAACTAAAATAAATTATTTAAATTTATCTTTATTTGTCATTGAACTTAAATATATGATTAAAATCTTATTTTATCCAATAAGTTTAATAACAATGATTTGTTATTTTGATGATAAAAAATTATCTAAAGAAGAATTATCTAGCATACTATTAAAAAGTTTTTTGATATATTTATTATTTATTATTATTCCTTTTATAACTAAAACAGGATTCAATTCTTATATGGATGGTTCATATGGATCAAGTGGTTGGTTTTATGCCGCTAATGAAATGGCTATTATATTAATTGTTTTATTTCCATTTAGTTATATGTTATTAAAAAAGAGCATAGTGTTTGTTATAATTCCAATTATTAGTGTACTTTTAATTTCAACACTAGGTACCAAGGTATCAATGATTGGCCTTTATATTGTGTCATTTATGATTTTTGTATTTTCAATTTTTTATAGAAAAAATAATAAAGTTGATAAGAAATTAATTATATCTTGTCTTTTAATTTTTATTAGTGTTGTTATAGTTTTTAATAACTCCAAAATACTTAAAAATTTAGATATTTCTATAAAAGTACAAGAAAAACAAAATGAGATAGATAAGGGGTTGCTTCAAATTCCTGATAGCGACAAAACAAAAGATTCATTTATATATATTTTAATGAACAAATATGGTAAAGCAATATTAAGCGATAGGGATATTTATTTTAATTATACTTATAAGATATATAATGATAATTTTGATATTAACACACTTCTTTTTGGTGTAGGATATTCAAATAATAAAAAAATTAATAATATTGCAATTACTAAACTTATTGAAATAGATTTTTTTGATATATTATTTCATTCTGGATTAATGATGAGTTTAATTGTATTTTTGCCATTTTTATATTTTATTGTGGAGTTATTTAAATCTAAAAAATTCAATATTAATATAGTATTTTATACATTAATGATAGCACTTATATTTAGTATATCTTGCTTAAGTGGTCATACTTTTGGTGCTCCAGCAGTATCTATTTATTTATCACTTTATATGATATTTGCCTTTGGAGAAATAGACTTGATATCACTTAAAAAAACAAAATTATCTAATAAAGTTACTATTTACGCGCTTCATTTGGGTTATGGTGGAGTAGAAAAAAATATATGTGAAAAGGCTAATATATTATCAAATATTTATGATGTAGAAATAATATCTTTATATAAACTTTATGATAAACCAGCATTTATAGTAAGTCCAAAAGTTAAAATTAAGTATTTAACTAATGTAAAACCAAATAGAAATGAATTTAAAAATGCTGTAAAAAGAAAAAATATTAAATCTATTTTAAAAGAGGGACTTTATGCAGTTAAAGTATTATATTTAAAAAATAGTTTAATAACTAAATCAATGATAGAGTGTAATAGTAAAATCATTATTTCTACAAGAGCTTATTTTAGTTTAAAATTAATAAAAAATAATGAGTATAATAATATTAAAATAGCTGAGGAGCATATTTATCATAATAATAACTCAAAATATATAAAGAAACTTGGGTTTATTCTTAAATATGTAGACTATTTAATGCCAAGTAGTGATTATTTAACAGATTATTATAAATCAATTTATAGTAAATATGATTATAAAATAAAGACTAATAAAATGCCAATAGAGGGATCAAATAAATTATGTGATTTAAAAAAGAAAAATATTATTTCTGTTGGTAGACTTTCTAAAGAAAAAGGCTTTGCTGATTTAATTGAAATATTTAGTAATATTGAAAGTGAAGATTGGACTCTTACAATAGTTGGTGATGGCGATGAAAAAGAAAATCTTGAAGCTTTAATTAAAGATAATAATTTAGAGGGTAAAGTTATTCTTACAGGCTTTTTAAATAAAGAAAAATTATATAAATTATATGAAAATTCATCTTTATATGTTATGACCTCTTTCGAAGAATCTTTTGGACTTGTTTTAGTCGAGGCATCATCATTTGGACTTCCATTGATTGCATTTGATAGTGCTATTGGAGCAAAAGAAATTATCCAAAAAAATGGTATATTAGTTTCAAATAGAGATAAATCTGTAATGATTAAAAAAATAAAAAAACTTATGAATGATATAAGTGAAAGAAAAATATATCAAAAAAAATCATTAGAAATTTATAAATCATATGATTATACTACTTTAAAAGAAAATATCATTTCTTTTTATCAAGATATAACAAATAATAATATTTATTCAACACTTTATAAGAAAAACAAAAAATCTTGTTATGAATTAATTGAAAATAATTTAAGAATCTCTAAAAAAACATTTATAGTAACTGCAAATCCAGAAACATATATGTTATCTAAAAAAGATGATGAAATGAAAAGTATTATTTATAATAATGAAAATTTAATAGTACCTGATGGAATAAGCATAGTTAAGACTGCAAGTTATTTTGGCATTGATTTAAAAGAAAGAATTACTGGCGTTGATTTATGTTCTTATTTATTAAAACTTGCTGATGAAAATAAATATTCATTATATTTATTTGGAAGTACTTGTGATGTAATTGAAAAATTAGTAAATGTCATAAAAGAAAAATATTCAAACATAAATATTTTAGGCTATTCAAATGGATATGAAAAAGATAAAGATGCTATTATGAAAAAAATAGTTAAATTAAATCCAGATATTTGTTTAGTGGCTTTAGGAATACCTTATCAAGAAAAACTTATTAATAAATATATAGATACTGCTAAAAAAGGTATTTATGTTGGTGTCGGAGGATCTTTTGATGTACTAAGTGGGACTAAAAAAAGAGCACCTAAAATATTTATAAAATTAAATCTTGAATGGTTATATAGATTATTATGTGAACCTAAAAGATTAAAAAGATTTATAAATTCTAATGTTAAATTTATTTTTGAAGTTAGGAAAAAATAAAATGAAAAAATTTTTGAAAGACAATTATCCCATATTAATAGTTTTATGTATATCATTAATTTTACATATATTTGCGTTGGTTGAACTTGGAATAAATTATAATATTTTGAGTGACGATTTAAGCTATGTTCAAAGCGGTGTAACTTTTGCTTTCGAACATAAAATAACAATGCATGGAGTTTTATCTGCACAAATAATGCCTGGTATGCCAATTTTTATTGGCGTATTTGCATTAATATTTGGTAATGGACTATATTTTATGCTATCATTAAAAATTTTTTGGATTTTAATGGGAATAATGACAATTTTTATTTCTTATAAAATTTTAAGATTATTTACAAATAAATTTATTGCTGCTATTCCCTGTTTGTTTTTCTTAAGTCCAGAGTATATTTGGATGAATAATCTAACTTTAACTGAAACACCATATATATTTTTAGCAATCCTGACTTTATATTATACTTTTAAATATGTAAGTTGTAAAAATAATAAATATTATATATTAATGACTATATTTTATACAATTTCTATTTTTATAAGACCTGTACTTTTAATTTATCCATTATTTGTTTTAATTTATTTGTTATTAAAAAAATATAGTTTTGAGGAATCTTTAAAAAAAGTTTTAATAATGGTAATACCGCTTATCGTATTATTAGTACCATGGACTTATCGAAATTATAAAGTATTTCATAAATTTATACCTTTAACTTATGGAGCAGGAAATCCTATTTTAATGGGCACTTATCAAGGTTATGATTATCCTGATGATAATACTATTGATTATTCAGCATCATATGAAAGTTTACCTAAAGAAATGAGATATTATTTAGAAAATCCAAATGAAAAAGATTATATGACTAAATATTATAGTTTAAAATATGATGAGATAAAAGCTAGTATAAGACAAGGAATTTGGTGGCAAAATAATAAAATATCAATGATAAAAACCTATTTAATTTATAAGCCGTATAAAACTATTTATAATATATTTTATTGGCAAGAAATTTTAGGAATAAAGACTTTTTTAGTTAGAATTTTTAGACAAATAGAAATAGTCCTTTTTGGATTAAGTATTATATTTATTTTAATTAACAAAACAAGGAAAAAAGAATTGTTATTTATATTTCTTTTATATTTTTCTCAAATAGTAACTTATGCTTATGGATATGCATTTGAAAGATATGCTTTTAGCACATTTTTCTTAAGATATATAGTTATTGGTATTGGACTTGATATATTATATAATTGGTTGAAACAAAATAATTATAGAAAGGTAGAAAATGATTAAAGTAGTAAGTATTTTTGGAACAAGACCGGAGGCTATTAAGATGGCTCCTCTTGTAAAAGAATTAGAAAAAAGAAAAGAAATAGAAAGTATAGTTGTGGTAACAGCACAACATAGGCAAATGCTTGATAGTGTTTTAGAAACATTTAATATTAAACCTGATTATGATTTAAACATTATGAAACAAGGACAAACTTTAGGAGATATTACCACTAGAGCATTAACAGGACTTGAGGAAGTTATTAAAAAAGAAAAACCGGATATTGTGCTTGTTCATGGTGATACAACAACAACTTTTGCAGGTGCTTTAGCGGCATTTTATAATGGCACTTCAATAGGACATGTTGAAGCAGGACTTAGAACTTATGATAAATATTCTCCATATCCTGAGGAAATGAATAGACTAATGGTAGACTGTATGACTGATATGTTTTTTGCACCAACTTTAATGAGTAAAGAAAACCTTTTAAAAGAGGGTAAAGATGAAAGTAAAATATATGTTACAGGAAATACTGCAATTGATGCAATGGCTACAACAGTTGATGAAAATTATACTCATTCTGAACTTGAATGGATTAAACCTAATGAAAAAATGATACTTCTTACAGCTCATCGTAGAGAAAATTTAGGAAAGCCTATGAGAAATATTTTTAAGGCTGTAAAAAAAATAACTGATGAATTTAATGATGTAAAAGTAATATATCCAATACATTTAAATCCAAAGGTGCGAGAAATAGCAAATGAAGTATTTAAAGGTGATGATAAAGTTCATTTGATTGAACCTCTTGAGGTATTTGATTTTCATAATTTTCAAAATAAAAGTTATATAATTTTAACAGATAGTGGTGGTATTCAAGAAGAGGCTCCATCACTTGGAAAACCAGTTTTAGTTTTAAGAGATACAACAGAGCGTCCCGAAGGAATTAAAGCAGGTACTTTAAAACTTGTTGGAACAGATGAAGAAACAATATATAATGAAACTAAAAAATTATTAACTGATAAAAAAGAATATGAAAAAATGAGTAAAGCATCAAATCCTTATGGAGATGGACATGCTAGTGAAAAAATAGTTGATGCAATTATAGATAAATTTAAAAATTAGTATCATATTATTGATACTTTTTTAATAATTAAAATCCAATTTTGTGGTGGAAAAAAAGAACAACAAACTTTATAGTAGTACAAAATAAAATGTGTTTTACAAAAAGAATTCTATCCATTTATTTTTTAATAATAAATTGGTATAATAGAAATATATGGAGAATAGATGAAAAATAGAAAAATTGTGATACCACTTTTTATAATATTATTAATTTCATTTGTAGCAATGATATTCTTTTATGTTTATAAAAAACATAATGATAAAGTTAAACTTGAGGAAGAAAAAAGATTAAATGAAAAAATAATTAAAGAAAAAGTCGCATTAATAAATGAAAAATATAGAATATTTGTTGATGGAGAAAAGATTCAAAGTGATGATGAAATAGCAACTTTTTTTAATTCATATTTAGATACACATGAAAAAATTAATGATATAAAAATAAAAGATATAACTTTTAATGATATTAATAATCCAGAAAAAGCTCTAAAAAGTTTTAATGAAGAAAAAGTAAATATTAATAATATCTCTTATCAAGAATTTAAAAAATTTAATAATCTTACTGAAGAAGAAAATAATGAACTTGAAAAAATATATAAAGATAGCCATATAGAAAGTTTAATAAATGATGATAATCTTTTAAAAGAAACCTTGATTTCTAAAATAGATAAGAATATTGAGTTTATAACTTTTTTAAATAATAACTCAAATAAGTATTATGTAAATGGTTTTGATATTATTTATAAAGATGAAAATTTTGCAAATGAATTTAAAAAATATAGTACAAAGTATAATTTATTAAATGAAAAAAATATTGGAAAAAGAATACCAATACTTATGTATCATGCTGTTGATGAGAAAACTTGGGGTAGTGCTGATTTATTTGTTAAAACATCTGAATTTGAAAAACAAATGAAATATTTACATGACAATGGTTATACAACTTTATTTTTAAGTGAAATTGAAACAGCTAAAAATTATGATAAACCAATTATTATTACATTTGATGATGGCTATGATAATGTATATAATAATGCATTTCCAATTATGAAAAAATATAATATAAAAAGCGATTTATATTTAATTACAAGATTTAATCCAAGACCTTTATATGTTGATACAAATATGATAAAAGAAATGGATGCTTCAGGAATTGTAGAAATGGGTTCCCATACTTTAGTACATGTCAATCTTGCTCAAAATACATATGGGGTTCAAGAAAATGAACTTAAAGAAAGCCAAAAAGACTTAGAAACATTACTAGAAAAGAAAATTAATACAATTGCATATCCTTACGGCGGTTATAATGCAAATACAATTAAAATAACTAAAGAATATTATGACTATGCCGTTACTGTAGAAAGTGGATTTAATTACTCCAATAAATTAGATAGACTAAGACTTAAAAGATTTAAAATACCAAGAAGTATGGATATTAATACTTTTATAAATGTTATTGAAGGAAAGTAGATATGTATATTTTCAGTGCAAAAATGCACTGAAAAGTAATAAATGCACTGAAGTATAATAAATAATTAAAAACTAATAAATTGGTGATATACTTAATGTAATAGGAGGAATAAAATGAAAACAATATTAGTAACCGGAGGAGCAGGTTATATAGGCTCTCATACAGTAGTGGATTTACTTGAAAATAACTATGATGTAGTTATAATAGATAATTTTTCTAATTCAAAGCCTAAAGTATTAGAAAATATTAAAAAGATTACTAACAAAGATTTTAAATTCTACGAAGGAGATGTTCAAGATAAAAAGCTTCTTGAAAAAATATTTAATGAAAATAAAATAGAGGGAGTTATTCATTTTGCGGCATTAAAAGCCGTAGGTGAATCTGTTGAAAAACCACTTGAATATTATCATAATAACTTATTTTCCACAATTACACTTCTTGAGGTAATGAAAAAATATAATTTTAAAAACTTTATTTTTTCATCAAGTGCGACAGTTTATGGTGTACCAAAATCATTACCTTTAAAAGAGGATGCTCCACTTTCAGTATCAAATCCATATGGTGCAACAAAACTTATGATTGAGGATATTTTAAAAGATTTATATGCTTCAGATAGTTCTTGGAATATTGTTATATTAAGATATTTTAACCCAGTAGGATGTCATAGTTCACATTTAATTGGAGAAGATCCAAATGGTATTCCAAATAATTTAATGCCATACATTGTTAAAGTTGCTACAGGAAAACTAGAACAATTAAGTATTTTTGGTGATGATTATGATACTGTAGATGGAACTGGAGTAAGAGATTATATTCATGTAGTAGATTTAGCAAATGGGCATGTAAAAGCATTAGATAGATTATTTAATGGATATGGTTTAACAATTTGTAATTTAGGAACTGGTAAAGGCGTAAGTGTTCTTGAAATGGTTAAAACATTTGAAAAAGTTAATAATGTAAAAGTAAATTATAAAATTACTGAAAGAAGAAAAGGTGATGTTGCCTCATGTTATGCATCTTGTGACTATGCTAAAAAGATTTTAAACTGGAGTGCAGAAAAGGATTTAACTGACATGTGCCGTGATTCATACCTTTTCGAAGTAAATAATTAAGATTAAAACTTTTTACTCTTGTAAAACGTAAAATTAAATGCTAAAATAAGTTTGTAAATCAGTGATGAAAGATTAGTAGTAAGTATTTTATTTTAAAGAGAGTTAGCGTTTGGTGTAAGCTAATAATAAAGACTTATGAATCTACTTTCTAGAAAGTCTAATAAACTTCGGGTAATTTCCGTTAAAGAATAATTAAGTTATATAAAGGATGGCACCGCAGCATTGCTCCTTAAAAAGAGTTTATGTGTGTGCTTTTTTTAATGAAAGGATGGTAAAAATGATTGATATTAATTTAATTAGAGAAAACGCTGACTTAGTAAAGGAAAATATTAAAAAGAAATTTCAAGATGAAAAACTACCTTTAGTGGATGAAATTAAAGAAATGGATGAAAGATATAGAAATGCTAAGTTTAAAGCAGATGAACTAAGATGTGAAAAAAATAAAGTTAGTGCTAAAATTGGTGAATATGTAAGAAATAAAGAATTTGATAAAGTAGAGGAAACTAAAAAAAGAGTAAATGAAATTAATACTGAAATTGCAAATTTAACTGTTGAGGAAGAAAGACTTCAGAGTTTTGTTCATGATAAAATGCTTTTGATTCCTAACATTATTGATCCTAGTGTACCAATTGGTAAAGATGATAGTCAAAATGTTGAAGTTCAAAGATTCGGTGAACCATATGTTCCAACATATGAAATTCCATATCATGCAGATATTATGGAAAGATTAAATGGACTTGATAAAGAAAGTGCTGGAAGAACTTCAGGAGAGGGTTTCTATTATCTTACTGGTGATATAGCAAGAATTCATAGTGCAATGCTTTCATATGCTAGAGATTTTATGATTGATAAAGGATTTACATATTGCATTCCACCATTTATGATTCATGCATCAGTTGTCGAAGGAGTTATGTCATTTCCTGAAATGGAAGCAATGATGTATAAAATAGAGGGTGAAGATTTATATTTAATTGGTACAAGTGAACACTCAATGATAGGTAGATTTTTAGGACAAATTGTTGATGAAAAATCACTTCCTATTGCACTTACTTCATATTCTCCATGTTTTAGAAAAGAAGGTGGTGCTCATGGCCTTGAAGAAAAAGGAGTTTATAGAGTTCATCAATTTGAAAAACAAGAAATGATTGTATTATGTAAACCAGAAGAAGCCTTTACTTGGTATGAAAAAATGTGGAAAGCTACAGTAGAACTTTTCAGAAGTTTAGATATTCCTGTTAGACAACTTGAATGTTGCAGTGGAGATCTTGCCGATCTTAAAGTTAAATCTTGTGATATAGAGGCTTGGAGTCCTAGACAACAAAAATACTTTGAGGTAGGTTCTTGTTCTAATTTATCTGATGCCCAAGCACGTAGACTTCAGATAAGAACTAAAGGAGAAAACGGAACATATTTTGTTCATACATTAAATAATACAGTCCTTGCTTCTCCAAGAGCATTAATTGCTTTTGTAGAAAATAATTATAATGAAGATGGAAGCATTTCTATACCTGAGGTTTTAAGACCTTATATGGGTGGAAAAACTAAAATAGAGCCTACAAAATAGGCTTTTTTTTATAAAATATAATGTCGAATTTTGTCAGAAAAAAACTAGTTTTGATATGTTTTGTCGAAGTGCTTGCAATTGGATTTTAAATGGTGTAAATTACTACTTGAAAGCGGGTTTTGGTGGATATATTTCATATTAATGCGTCCCAACCAAACTTTCATATTATAGATAAAGAGTTAAAAATATACTACTAAAAATTGAAAATCAAAAATAATAAATCATAACTCATACATACTTTACATTTCCATCAAAATCCCTTTCAAAATTTTTAATAATTTGTTATAATATCTAGGAAGTTGGGAGTGTTAATATGTTAAAACCAGATTATAAAGTTGCAAAAGATAGAACAAAAGTAGAAATAAAGTATCAAAATGTTGATGAAAAAATAAAAAATATTTATAAAGGAAAAAAATATTTTCTTAGAACTTATGGATGTCAAATGAATGTTCATGATTCAGAGGCTATTGCATCATATCTAGAAAAATTAGGATTTACTAAAACAGATGTTTTAGAACAATCTGACATAGTAGTTTTAAATACTTGTGCCATAAGAGAAAATGCTCACGATAAAGTATTTGGCTATTTAGGTAGATGTAAACATTTAAAGAAAGAAAAAAAGGATTTAATAATTGTTTTAATGGGTTGTATGGCAGGCCAAGAAGATGTAGTCGAGGAAATTGAAAAAAATCACAAATATGTTGATATCGTTGTGGGTCCTAATAATTTATTTGATTTACCACATTTACTAATAGAAAAGTTAGATAAACAAAATATATTAGTTCATTCAAATAGTGATGTTGTACCTGAAGGTTTTGATTATAAGAGAGATTCTAAAGTATCTGCTTGGGTAAATGTTATGTTTGGTTGTGATAAATTTTGTACATACTGTATAGTTCCATTTACAAGGGGAAGAGAAAGAAGTAGAAAAATGGAAGCTATAGTCGAGGAATGTAAATGTTTAGTAGACTCTGGCTATAAAGAAATAACTTTATTAGGTCAAAATGTTAATGCCTATGGTAATGATTTAAATTTAGGTTATGATTTTGCAGATCTTCTTGAAAATGTTGCTAAATTAGGTATACCAAGACTTCGATTTGTTACATCACATCCTTGGAACTTTACCGATAAAATGATTGATGTCATTGCTAAATATGAAAATGTGATGCCATATATTCATCTTCCTATTCAATCAGGAAGTGATAAAATACTTAAGAAAATGAATCGTAAATATACAAAAGAAGAGTACATAACTTTATTTAATAAAATGAAAGAAAGAATACCTAATGTATGTATAACCACTGATATAATTGTGGGTTTCCCTGGTGAAACAAATGAATACTTCGAAGAAACACTTGACATAGTTAATAAACTTAAATATGATGGTGCTTATACATTTATTTATTCAGAAAGAAAAGGTACTGCTTCATCATTTATGAAAGATGATGTTACTATAAAAGAAAAAGAAGATAGACTTCATAGATTAAATGAGATTGTTAATAAGTATTCAAAAGAAAGTAATGAGAAAATGCTTGATAAAGTAGTTCCAGTACTATTAATTGGTGAAAGTGAAAAAGATAAAACTAAATGTTATGGATATACAGATACAATGAAACTTGTAAATGTTGAATGTGATAAAAAAGAAATAGGCAATATTGTAAATGTTAAAATAACTGATGCTAAAAGTTTTAGTTTAGATGGTAAGGTTATAAAGTAGGGAATATCCTTACTTTTTTATTTGATTATCTTTTTGCGGTCGGTCGTTTTAGACATAAAAAAAACTTATGAATTTAATCATAAGTAATTTTTAATTGGTATCCCCGATTGGATTCGAACCAACGACCGACCGCTTAGAAGGCGGTTGCTCTATCCAGCTGAGCTACGGAGACAGCACAATTAAATTATATATCAAAGTGTTGTTATTATCAAGTAAAATTTTACGATTTTTGCATAAAATTAGTCATTTTTAGTAATTTCTTCGATTTCTGAGGCGTAAAATATACATTTTTCATATTTTGTTTCATAACTAATTGAAAAAATATTAGGAATTTTATCTAAAAAATATTTTGAAAGAGCTAAAAGTTCAACGTTGTAGTTTGTCATATACATATCAAACTCTTTTTCATTAAAGTCCTTAATTACTTTATTTATTATATCTTTTTCAGTAGTTAAATATTCATCAGAAGTCTTAATTTTTAATTTAAAATCTTTTGTATATGTTGTATTAAAGGCAAAACTAATGTTATATCCTAAAAGTCTATTTTTATATGCTATAACTGGCATTAAATCATCTCCATAATTAGTATGCTTATTTAATTAATTTTTATGCTTACATCTTTTCCTAAAGTATCTCTAATTGAAAGTGCTAAGGTATATTTTACTTTTTCAGTAACATTTTCATCATTTAAGTTTAAAAGCATTTTATTATCAAAGGACATATTAACACTATTTTCCATTATTTCATAATTTTTAAGTTCATAAGAAGCATTTAAAAAACTAATTAGATTACTTTCATATATTGGGGAAGTTTTAAGTTCCTTTACTATTATTTCAACAGCATTTGCATCATTATTTGTAATTTTAGTAATAGGAATATAATAGGTTAAATCATCAGTTTTACTAGCATAATATATTGTAGTTTTAGTTACATTTTTATAACTTTTAATGTCGTAGACTTTATTTATACCATAACTTTTATCTAAAGAAACGGGTAGTTTAACTTTTGAATTTGGAAGTTCATTTAGTTTTTTATTTTCAACATAAATTAAAATTTTATCAATATTTTCTAGTTCACATAATGAGTATATAAGACTTTCAATCATTTTTTCTTCATCATTTTCTTTAACAAGCAAAAACTCTTTAGAAAAGTTAAGTTTTAAAACTTTATCATTTAATGAATAATTTAAAAGTTTTGTATTTTCAGGTATTAAAGGTTCAAAGTTTACTGGTAAATAATTTTCATATAATGACCCCTTAGTTAATAAGTTAATTATATATTCAATATCATTATCTTTCTTTTTAATAATATTTGTTCTTGCCACATAACCATTTTGATCTTTTATATATAAAGGCATAGTAAGTTCATTTATACTTATTATTTCTTCGGGATAAGATGTTTCATTACTAGGAAATATACATAGTAAAAGTACAATAAAAAGTGAGAATGTTGATATACATATTCTTCTTAAGGCATTTTTCTTAAGCATAATAACCCCCTTATTAAAATATATTAATAAGTTTATTTATTATTCAAAAAACCCCGATGGGGTTATTTAATCAAGCGAAATTGCATTTAGTCGAAGAAGTTCTAAAATGGCGTTACATCTTCCTTTTACACCTAATTTCTGCATTGTATTTGAAATATGATTTCTAACTGTTTTTTGACTTATTCCTAGTTCTATAGCAATTTCATTTGTAGTTTTATTTTTAGCTAAAAGATCAAATATTTCTTGTTCTCTTTTAGTTAGTATTTTTTTCATATGCCATCCTTTCTTACCTTTTCATAATAATATATGAATATAGTAAAAAAAAGGCACGGTGGTATGCCTATTTATTTTGAAATTTAACGGTTATATACATTTGCGTATCATATAATGATTGAACCTCTTTGATGATATTATTTGCTTTTTCTACAGAAGCATCTTTATCATCCACAGTAACACTTATTTTATCTCCCTCGATTTTTACACAAGAGTTTAAATTAAATTTTTCTTTAATCAAATTTTCAATTTGAGATGTTTTTCCTTTTTTATAATTTAAATCTTTTAGTGTATTATATGCTTCATTTTTCTTTTCTTTAGAGGAAGATTTATCAATAAGAATTTTTTGCGCATCTTCCATTTCTTTAAGAATTTTTTCTTCTTCTGAAAGTTTTAAAGCAATTATTACATCAGAATCAGTTACTTTAATAGCATTATCAAGTTTTGTTTCAGTATTTTCAAAGACTGGTAAAGTACTTTCAGGAAGAGATATATAGTATATACCTAAAATAAGTATTAATGCAAAAAGAGTAATGAACCATAAATTTTGTTTATTTATCAAGACTATCCTCCTTCGATAGTAAATTATATTTTTATAATAAAAAAATATTCTTATTTTGAAAATATTTTATAAAATGTATGTAAAGTAATATAATAAATTATTAGCAACACTTTGGGCAAACATAGACTAATAATTGTAAAAATACATATATTTTTGTATAATATTATTGTAGGTGATATAAATTGAATATAATAGTAAGTGCTGGTGGTACAGGTGGTCATATTAATCCTGCCTTAGCGTTAATAAATGAATTTAAAAAACAAGAAAAAAATTTAAATGTTTTATATATTGGTACTCATAATCGTATGGAAAAAGATATTGTTCCAAAACTTGGTATAAAATATGAATCACTAGAAATATATGGTTTCAGTAAAACTCAAATAGCTCGTGATTTTAAAAATATATTTTTAATAAAAAATGCTATAAAAAAATGTAATAAAATTATGGATGATTTTAAACCAGATGTTGTTATTGGAGCAGGTGGTTATGTTACAATGCCCGTTATTTATAGTGCTAAGAAAAAGAATATTCCAACAGTTATTTTAGAGCAAAATAGTATTCCTGGTAAAACAAATAAAGTCTTAGCTAAAAATTGTGATTTAGTATGCACTTCTTATGAAAATAGTAATAAATATTTTACTAAGGCCAAAAAATGTATATGTACTGGAAATCCGGTTGATTTAAAAATTAATAGTTTATCAAAAATTGATTTAGGATTTCATAAAAATAAAAAATTACTTTTGATAGTATCAGGTTCTTTAGGAAGTGAAACTTTAAATAACTTTTTTATATCACTACTTTCTAAAATAAATGAAGAAGATAATTATGAAGTTTTATATATAACAGGTAAAAGTTATTATGAAGAATTTATAAATAATAAAAGTTTTTCGAAAAATGTTAAAATATTACCTTTTTTAGAAAATATGTCATCATTATTTTATGATGTTGATTTAATTATAACTAGGGCAGGAGCTTCCACTTTAGCGGAAATAATGCAAGCAAATTTACCTTCGATAATTATTCCTTCACCATATGTTGCGGGAAATCATCAATACTATAATGCATTAGATTTAACTGAAAGAGGACTTGCTAAAATGTATGAAGAAAAGAACTTAAATGTTGATAAGTTATATAAAGATATTAATAATTTATTAAGTAATAATGATGAATATAAAACTATGAAAGAAAATCTAAATAAATTAAATAAAGTTAAATCATCAAAAATTATTTATGATGAAATAAAAAGGATTTTAAAATGAATGAATATGGTATAGTTTATGAAAATGTTGATTTAAAAAAATATACAACTTTAGGTGTTGGAGGAATAACTAAATACTTAATCGAAGTAACTAGTGAAAATAATTTAGTTTCATTAATCAAATATTTAAAAGATAATAAAATTAAATATTATATTTTAGGTAATGGCTCTAATGTTATTTTAGATGACAGTTATTTTGCTGGTGTAATAATAAGAGTAAATAAACTAAATAAGATTGAAGTAAATGATGATTTAGTTACAGCTTCATGTGGAGTAAAACTTGGATTTTTAAATAATATTGCTCTTCAGCATGGACTTGTTTCTTTATATTTTGCTTCACTTATCCCTGGTGAAGTAGGTGCTTCAGTAATGGGTAATGCAGGATGTTATAATCACAGTTTAATGGAATATGTTCAAAGTGTTAAAGTTTTAACTAAGGATGGTAATATAACAAATATTTCAAAAAGTGAAATAGATTATGGCTATAGATATACCTCTTTAAAAGGTAATATTATTTTATCTGTAACATTTAAACTTGAAAAAGGTGATCCCTTAGAAACATTAAAATTAATTAAGGAAAATAATGATAAAAGAATGGCCTCTCAACCATTAGATACTAAAAATGTTGGTAGTATATTTAAAAATCCCGAAGGCTTTTCTGCAGGTAAATTAATAGATGATTTAGGGTTAAAAGGTTATCATATTAATGATGCCTATGTAAGTGAAAAACATGCTAACTTTATCGTAAATAAGGGTAATGCAACATATTTAGATATACTTAATCTTATTAATTATATAAAATTAAAGGTTTTTGAACACTATAAAATCAGTTTAGAGGTTGAACCTAAAATTATTTCATGGAGTAATTTATGAAAAAGACTAAAAAGAAAATAAGATTATCTGGTGTTATTTTTATGCTTTTAACAATATATTTACTTGGAATGCTTTTATATTATTTTATAACATTACCAGTTAAAAGTATTAATATAAAAGGAAATATTCTTCTTACAGATAGTCAGATTATAAGTGAAAGTAAGATTGATTATAATAATTCAATATTTAAATTAAGTACAAATAAAATAAAAAATAATTTACTTAAAAACCCTTTGGTAGAAAGTGTAAATATTTCAAGAAATCTAAAGGGAACTATTAATATAGATATTAAAGAAAGTAAAATACTTTTTTATAATGTATTAACTAAAAAATTAGTGCTTTCTAATGGAAAAGAGATGGAAGATACAGGTAAATATGTAGGATTTCCAGTTTTAGTTAATTATGTACCAAGTAATATTTATAAAACTTTAATAAAATCTCTTGCTAAAATAGATGATAGTAATTATAAAATGATTTCTGAGATAGAGTATTCAGTTGAAAAATATAATGATAAAGTAGTCGATGAAGAAAGATTTTTACTTAGAATGATTGATGGAAATACTATTTATGTAAATCTTGTTAATATTGAAAAACTAAATAAATATCAAGAAATTTATGCTGCTTTACAGGATAAAGGGACATTATATCTAGATAGTTCTAGTAAAAACTATGTCTTTAAAAAATATAGTGAAGAAAAAAGTGAAAGTTAATTTATAATAATATTTAAATAATTCTTATGCATAAGTAGCATAAGTTTTTTATAATAATTTTTCATAAATAATTGAAAATAAACGTAAAAATTGGTATTATATATTTGATTAATCGGAGGAAATTATGAGAATATTTTTAATTGCTGGAAAAGCAGGAAGTGGAAAAAATGTAGTAGCAAAATTAATAAAGGAATACTATATTTATAAAGTTGAAGAGTGTGCTATAACAAGTTATAGTAAATATATTAAAAACTTTGCATTAGAATTAACTGATTGGGATGGTACTGATGCAAATAAACCAAGAGATTTTATGCAACATCTTGGAGATGTAATGAGAGAACTTGATGAAGATTTTCTTGTATCAAATATGATTAAAGATATAACAATTTACCAAAAATATGTTGAAAATTTAGTTATAAGTGATGTAAGAATGCCAAATGAAATAGATAAAATAAAATCATCATTTGATAATGTATATTCAATTTATGTTGTAAACCAATTTGGTTCTAGTAAACTTACAATTGAGCAGCAATCACATATCACTGAAAATGCTTTAGAGGATTATCCTGATTTTGATTATACAATTGCTAATGATGAACTAGATAAGTTAAAAGAAAAGGTTTTTGCAATTTTAGATAAGGTGAAATAATGAAAAATGTTAATTTAAAAGATTTATATATTGATTTTTTTGTATCAAAGGGACATAAAGAGATTCCATCAGCACCTGTAGTGCCTGAAAATGATCCAAGTGTTTTATTTAATACAGCAGGTATGCAACCACTTATTCCATATTTAATGGGAAAAGAGCATCCTTATGGAACAAGACTTTGTGATGCTCAAAAATGTATTCGTACTAATGATTTAGACGCTATTGGTGATACATATCATCATACATTTTTTGAAATGTTAGGAAACTGGTCTTTAGGTGATTACTTTAAAAAAGAGGCAATTACTTGGAGTTTTGAATTTTTAACACAAGTTTTAAATATTCCAGTAGAGCGCCTTGCTGTAACTGTTTTCGCGGGAAATGATACAATCCCTTTTGACAAAGTAAGTTATGATTTATGGCTTAGTTTAGGTATTCCCGAAAAAAGAATAGCTAAAACTACTGAAGATAATTTTTGGATTGCTGGCGAAACTGGACCATGTGGACCTGATACTGAAATGTTTTATTTTAGAAGTAATGATGAAATTCCAGAAAAGTTTGATCCCGAGGATGAAAGATGGGTTGAAATTTGGAATGATGTCTTTATGGAATTTAATAAAAAAAGTGATGGCAGTGTTGAAAGTCTTCCTAAGAAAAATGTTGATACTGGAATGGGACTTGAAAGGGTTACTGCCGTACTCGAAGGCGTAAATGATAATTATTTATCATCTGTATGGAAAGATGTAATTGATTTAATTTGTGAAATATCAGGAAAAAGTTATGAAGAAAATGCAAAATCTATAAGAATTATTGCGGACCATATTCGTACATCAGTGTTTATTGCTGCGGATAATGCAGGTATTAAACCCTCGAATGTAGGCCAAGGATACATTTTACGTAGACTTATTCGTAGAACTATTCGTCATGCTAAAAAATTAGGTATTGATATAAATAGTGATTGGGAAAGAAAAATTGCTTCCTTAATAATATCTAAATATGCTAGATATTATAAAGAACTTACTGAAAATGAAAATACTGTTTATGAAGTATTAAAAAATGAAAAAGAAAAATTTAATAGAACACTTGAAAAAGGTTTAAAAGAATTTAATAAAGTTATTTCTAAAAGTAATAATATTGATGGAATTACTGCATTTCATTTATATGATACATATGGTTTTCCAATAGAACTTACTATTGAACTTGCAAATGAAAATAATGTAACAGTGGATGAAAAAGGTTTTAATGAAAAGTTTAAGGAACATCAAAATTTATCAAGAACTGCCTCAGCAGGACAATTTAAAGGAGGCCTTGCAGGTGATTCTGAAACAGAAACTAAATATCATACTGCAACTCATCTTCTTAATGCAGCTTTAAAAATAACTGTAAATGGTGATGTTCATCAAAAAGGAAGCAATATTACTGATGAAAGAATGCGTTTTGACTTTAGTTGTGATCATAAATTAACTACAGAAGAAATTAAAAATACTGAAGATTTAGTAAATAAATGGATTAAAGAAAGTCTTCCTGTTACAGTAGAGGAAATGCCTAAAGAAAAAGCTGTGGAAATTGGGGCAGAGCATATGTTTATTGAAAAATATCCTGATATTGTAACTGTATATTTTATTGGTGATGTTTCTAAGGAAATATGTATGGGACCACATGTAAAAAATACAAGTGAACTTGGAAATTTTAAAATCGTAAAAGAGGAATCTTCCTCAGCAGGTGTTCGAAGAATTAAAGCAATACTTGAAAGTGAGAAATAATTATGTTTGAAAATAAAAAAATATTTATTTTAGGAATGGCAAGAAGTGGTTATAATGTAGCAAAACTTCTTTATAAAAATAATGAAATTGTTATAACTGATAAAAATGATCAGGATGAAGAAAAAGTTAAAGAACTAGAAAGTTTAGGAGTAAAGTTTATTAAAAGTGATAACCCTTTGGAAATATTTAACGACTCATTTGATATGGTTATTAAAAATCCAGGGGTTATGCCAACTCATCCTCTTTTAACTTATGCAAGTTCTAAAAATATACCAATTTATAATGAAATGGAAGTAGCATATCATTTTCTTCCTAAAAATATTACTATAATTGGTGTAACTGGTTCAAATGGAAAGACTACAACAACAACAATGATTTATGAATTATTAAAACTAATGAAAAGGCCCGTAGTTCTCGGAGGTAATATTGGTTATCCTTTAAGTGAGGTTATTCCTCTTATTCATGAAGGTGATATACTTCTTTTAGAGATATCTGATCATCAACTTATAAATTTTAACGATTTTAAAACTAATATAAGCGTTCTTACAAATTTATGTCAAACACATTTAGATTATCATGGAACCTATGAAAATTATAAAAAGGTAAAACACAATATATTTAATCATCATACTAAAGGGGATATTGCTATTATTAATGCTGGTAATGAAGATAGTATGATTTTAACTTCCGATATAAATAGTACAAAAGAATATTTTAATGGTAAAGATGCTTATGTAAAGGATAATGCTATTTATATCGAAGATGAAAAAATTATTGATACAAAAGATATTTTAGTAAAAGGAAAACATAACTATGAAAATATTATGGCCTGTTTACTTGTTATCAAAGAGTTTGGTATTGATAAAGAAATAATTAAAAAGTTCTTTAGCACATTTAAAGGTGTAGAACATAGAATTGAATTTGTTTGTGAAAAGGGAGGAGTTAAATATTATAATGACTCTAAAGCTACAAATCCGACAAGTACAATAACTGCCTTAAATGCCTTTGAGGAAGATACATATCTTATTTTGGGAGGTATGGAAAGATGTCAAGATTTTCATGAACTTGATAATGCAATTAAAAATGTTAAAAAGATTTATGCAATCGGGCAAACTACTGAAAAAGTATATGAATATGCTCAAAGCATGAATATTTTATGCGAAAAATGTTATACTTTAAATGAAGCAATGAATAAAATTAAAAATGATAATATTAAAAAGGGTGTAGTTTTATTATCTCCAGCAAGTGCAAGTTGGGATCAGTATGATAAATTTGAAACTCGTGGAGAAGAATTTAAAAATATTGCAAAAAGTATGTAAAAATTATATAATTTAAATATAAGAATAAAGGGTGATTAATGTGAAAAATGAAATTGGAACTGATCCAACTATGGTTGATGTTATTGAAACTTTAGATGTACCTGTACCTGAAAAAAAGATTGAACCTAAAAATGAAAATAAACAGAATAATAATGATAAAAAACCTGAAAAAAAAGGCGGTTTTATTAAAAACTTATTATTTATTATTTTAGTTTTAGCTTTAATGGGTGGTGTAGCCTTTGGTGTTTATTACTATTTAAGACTTGCTAAAAACAATGAAAATAATGTTAATGTTACACCTGCATTTAATTTAAATAAAATGCAAATTAATGAAGGTGATGAAGTACCTCAAAGTTTAAGTGAATATGGTGATTTTTCTAAAATAGATATATCTAATTGTAAACTTGATACATCTGAAGTTAAAAATAATGTTCCAGGAAATTATACATATTATGTTATGTGTAATGGTTCAAAATATTCAGAAAGTTTTGTTGTAAAATCTAAAGATGGTAGTGATGAACCAGTTACTCCAACAGTTACAAAAAGACTTAATGTTACTACATATTTTAATTATACAATTAAAGGAGAACAACTTAATATTGAAAGACTTATTTCTTCGGATGATAATTTAACATTTGAATTTGCTAATAAAGAAAAATATAAAGAAGATATGTATAATATTGGACTTCAGAAAGTTGAAATAAAAGCAGTTGATTCAGAAAACAATGAAAATACTTATTATGCTTTTGTTTATGTTATTAATGAAGAACCTAAAATGAAATTTAAATGTGTTAGTCCAAATAATAGTTTAATTGATGAGATTATATTTAATAAAAATAAAGAAAATATGAATAATTCGGTAAGAATGTATGAATATACATATAATGATACTGAATACTCTAATATAATTGAAACTATTAATAATGGAACAATTAAAATTAATGAGAATGAAGGTAATGCTATTTTAGATTATCAAAATAAAAAGATAACTATTTTAAAAGATTTACCAAAAGAAACACTAGATAGTGAATATGGAAGCTCTTTTCCAACAACTTATAGTGAAGTAAGTAATTACTATCGTAATAGTTTAAAATATACTTGTTCATTTAATTAAAACCTGCTATTAAAATATAACAGGTTTTTACTTGCATAAATATATGAATAAGTGATATATTATAAATAGGTGAACGTGAAGAAAGTTCGCGTTACCTAAATGAATAGTGTAGCGCTATCCGGCTATAATAGATTTCAAAACATGGAATAACCATATAATGATTTCTATCATAATCTGGACGGCGCGTTTTATATATTTTGGATAGCTATTCCAAAGTAACAAAACGATAATCAAAATTACTACTCTTTCGAGTTTCTTTTTGGTCATTTACATTCCTCCTTTCGTCTAGTTTTAATCTTGGTGCACCAAAACCCCTAGAAAAAATTAAGAAGGTAACGCCAGTTCCTGCACGTTCGAGTAGTTATTATATATGAAAATAATTTAATAGCAAGCATTTCGACAAAACATGTCAAAATAAGACATGAATTTTTAAAATATAGTTAATTATATAATGAATAAACTTTGATTTTTAAAAAGCATTCTTTTTGTTTATAAAAAATTATGATATGATATTTATATGATAGAGGAAGTAATAAAAAAAGATATAGATTTTGTAGATGATAGTTATAAAGATTTACTTAAAAAAGTAACTAGTAAAGATGAATACTCTTTAATTATGCTTGTATATTTAAAAAGTAAGTATCCATTTACTAATGTAGTAACGGATTTTGATGCAATTGACCATAGACTTCAAATGCAGATAAGTAGATATTATAATTTAGTTTGTAGTGTAAAAATAAATAATGATAGTTTTAAAATTTATCCTTTTGAAGCCTCAAATCAACAAAAAGCATTTTATTATGAAAATGTTTTAAAAAGTATAATAGATTATCATATAAATTCAAACATTCCTTATGAAGAAGTTTTTGAAATATATATTGATTCATATAAAAATGAAATAATTAAAATTCAAGATGATTTAAAAAGTAAAAAAATTATTCCTTATTATGGCTTACCATCTTTTATGTTAAAAAAAGCAGGATTTATTTTAAAATGTGCATCAAAATTAACAAGTGATATTCCTGTGGATATATATAATGAAATGGCTTCTTTTGTAGAAAAATATCCTCCATATGAAGAAACATATAAAGAAATCTTTCCATATTATTCTGAAGATTTTAAAAATGAATATAATAAGTTCGAAGAAAATTATCTAAAAATATTAGAGTTTGAAAGAAGTTTAGAACCATATGCTAAGCAAAAATGGGCAGAGTTTTTAACCAATCCAATAAATCACGATTCAAGTCACTATGCTTATTTAGCTCATACTTTTACAGGTGGAGAAGTTGACCCAAGTAAAATGCATAAAGTTTGTACATCACTTTTAACAGAAAATATTCAAACAATTGGTGAATTTGGTTTACTTTTTGGAGCAGATAATAATTTTGATGAATGTTGCTGTGAAGATGCAGGTAGCTGGGAAATATCTAAAGATGAATATATAGATAGAGATCTTCTTAAAAATTGGCAATATCCAAGTACTGAAGATAATACCTTATTTTATGAATTTGAAAATGTATCTAAAATTTTACTTCCGCAAGATATAGAATCCTCCGTTTTAGAGGGAGGAATAGTTACATATTCAGAAATTGTTTTAACAGGTAATGTTCATCCAATTGGTGTATTTTATACTGATAAATGTAAAAATATTGAAAAAGCAAAGCAGTATGCAGAAAAATATAATTTACCTTTAATTCATATTATTCCAAATTTAGATAAAGTATATATAAAGTAAAGTGCTATAATTTTAGTGCTTTTTTTATCATATAAAAAAATATCTATAATCCTTACAAATCCAGTATTTACCTTGTTCGTTTTTTCTCTTATTATATAGATATAAGAAAAAATATCATCGTATTTACGCTACTTCCAATATAATTAAACCATTTCTTTATTCTTTTTTCAAGTACCTTTTAACGAAAAATAGAACTATATTTTTCTCAAATCTATATAATTTAAGAAACCTATTCCCAGTATTTATGCTTGATGGAGTAGTTATGAATAAAAAAATAAATATAGGGTTGTTCGTGTTTATTTTTATAGGAGTAATAGTATTAAATATTACTTATAAAAATAAAACTATTAAAACTAAAGGGCATAGTAATTTAGCAATAATGATTAAAGGAGATTCTGGAGAATATGTAAGTTCTAATGAAATCCCCAAAGGCAATTATGTTTTAAATGAAGAAAAAACAATATGTGAAAATGGAGGAAAAGTAGTTAGTTATAATAATTCAACAGGACAAATAGGATTTTCATTTTTAGGTTCAGATAGATGTTCATTATATTTTGATAAGATAATTGATACACAAAATCCTGTTATAACAAATTTAAATATAAATGGAACTACAGTAACTGCAACGTTAACTGATAATTTAGAACTTGCAGGTTATGGAATAAGTACAAGTAATAGTGTTGAACCAACAAGTTGGACTTCGATAAATGGAACATCATATAACTTTAATACCAAAGTAAGTGTTGAAGGAACTTATTATTTGTGGGTAAAAGATACCTCTGGAAATGTTGCTAAAAAAGAGTTTACAATATCTTTAGGAACACCAATAACTACATTAATTTCTACTTCAACACCAGATGTTTATATTGAAAATGGTTTAAGATATGAAGGAGCGGATCCAAATAATTATATATGCTTAGATAATAAAAAAGAAGGTAGTTGTTCAAGTAACTTATTGCTATTTAGGATAATAGGATTATTTGATGAAGAATATTCATCCAATGGAACAACTAGCGCAGGAACAAAAAAACTATTAAAAATACTTGATACAAATAACTTTGGTGGAAGTACTGGTAAATATTGGAGCGGATCATCATCAATTAAATCTAATGATTGGAGTATATCTTTATTAAAAAAAGAACTTAATGGGAATTACTTATCAACATTACTTGGGGTGAGTGGAGTAAATAGTAAGTTAAATACTGCACTAGTAACATCTAAATGGCATTTAGGTGGGGCAAATAATACTTCTGGAAGTAATTATTATATTGAGACAATAACAACAGAAAACTGGTATAAAGCAGAAAGAAGTCCGTATGCAACAAGTGGAACACTTCAGAATCTTTACAGCGGCAATCCTGAATATGTATTTGCCAAAGTAGGACTAATGTATCCAAGCGATTATGGTTATGCCACAGTTGGGGGTAATACAACAAATAAAACAGGATGTAGAGCACAAGCATTAATTAATTGGAATAATTCATCATATAGTGATTGTAAAAATAATGATTGGGTATTTAAATCTATAACACTTGTAAGTAACGGAGTTAAAAATGGAGAATGGTTTATTTCACCGTATGCATCTGACTCGTATTTTGCCTCTTATTTGTTTTCGACTGGATATGTTTACGGTTATAATTATGTCAACGATTACCAGTTTGCGGTGCGTCCAACTTTTTATCTAGATTCTAGTATCCTAAAAATTGTGGGAGGTTTGGGTACTAAGGATAACGCATATAGAATTGGATAAAGGGATGATCTTTTGCACGACTCGCGTGGAGGCTACCATCCGCCCCGCACTTCCAATTTTGAGAATTTAACAAAATTTTTGAAAGGAATGAAGTTTAAATGGATGAAGAAAAAAAGTATTTGGTAATAAGAAAAAATAAAGGTAAATTTTGTACTATATATGGTGATGATGCAAATATAATATCTTCATTATTTGGCTATAAAATACTTAATAATAATAAAGTAGGTTTTCCTGAAAGTGTATTAAATAAAATAATTAATATTTTAGAGGATAATAAAATATCATATATGGTTATATATATAGATAAATCTCCTTTAGTAAAAGATTTTAAAAAGTTAAATAATTATGAAGTTTATAAAAATAAAGCAATTAAAAAACTTGATTATGTTGATAAAGTTAATAAAATTAATTTAATTAATTATATATATAGTTATTAATATAATAAAATCATTCATTTAAATATACATATTTTAAAAGAGAAAGCACTTGATTTATAGTGTTTTTTTTGATAATATATTCTTGGCTTTAAAAGCAAATAAACATTAATGTGGACTAATGTTTCGAGTGCCCGAAGAGGGTGAAATGTTAGGAAGAAGCATTAAGGTGTAATAACGAAGGAGGGATATTTTATGGCCGTTGTTTCTATGAGTTATTTATTAGAAGCAGGAGTTCATTTTGGACATCAAACTAAAAGATGGAATCCTAAAATGAAAGAGTACATTTTTAATTCAAGAGATGATATTTATATTATTGATCTTGAAAAAACACAAAAATTACTAGAGGAGGCTTACAATGAAATTAAGACTATTGCTAGTAATGGAGGAAAGTTCTTATTTGTAGGAACTAAAAAACAATCAGGAGAAGTTGCTGTAGAAGAAGCACTAAGAAGTGGTTCATACTATGTAACTGAAAGATGGCTTGGAGGAACTTTAACTAACTTTAGAACTATTAGAAGAAGAGTTAAAAGACTTGAAGACATTGAAAAAATGGAAAGTGATGGAACATTTGATGCACTACCTAAAAAAGAAGTTATTAAAATTAAGAAAGAATATGACAAATTAAATACACTTCTTTGTGGTATTAGAGAAATGGCTAAACTTCCACAGGCATTAATCATTGTAGATCCAAGAAAAGAATACAATGCAATTAAAGAAGCTAGAAAACTTCATATTCCAGTATTTGGTGTAGTTGACACTAATGGTGATCCAGATTTAGTTGACTATGTTATTCCAGGAAATGATGATGCTGTAAGAAGTATTAAAGTTTTACTTGGAGTACTTACTAACGCTATTTGTGAAGCAAACAATTTAGAAATAGTTGATTATGTAACTGAGGAAGACAAAAATAAGAAAAATGCTTCAATGGAAGAATTAATTAAAGATGAAGTTATCGATGAAAAAGTTAAAGAAGGTAAAGAAAGTGATGTTTACCTAATTAATGATATCGTTGAAGACGAAGAAGAAAAAAGTGATGATTTAAGTTCTAAAACACTTGCAGAACTAAAAGCAATTGCTAAAGAAAAAGGTGTTAAAGGTTATTCTTCAATGAAAAAAGAAGAATTAATAAATGCTTTAAACTAAGGAGGATATAATGGAAATTACTGCTAGTTTAGTAAAAGAATTAAGAGAAATTACTGGTGCAGGAATGATGGATTGCAAAAAAGCTCTATCTGAATGTGACGGTGATAAAGATAAAGCAATAAATTACTTAAGAGAAAAAGGAATTAGTAAATCTGCTAAAAAAGAAGGTAGAATTGCTGCTGAAGGATTATCAAATATTTATGTAAATGGTAATAATGCTGTTATTATTGAAGTAAATAGTGAAACTGACTTCGTAAGTAATAATGCTGAATTTAGAGAATTTGTTGATGCAGTTGGAAAAACTATTCTTGAAGGTAATGCAAATACTTTAGAGGAAGCTAAGAATTTACCTTATGCTGGTGAAACATTAAATGATTTAATTGTTGCTAAAACAGCTAAAATTGGTGAAAAACTTTCTTTAAGAAGATTTGAAAAAATTACTAAAACTGATGATGAACATTTTGGTGCATACATTCATATGGGTGGTAGAATTTCAGTTCTTACTGTAGTTAAGGGAGCAAGCGAAGAAGTTGCTAAAGAAGTTGCAATGCAAGCTGCTGCTATGAAACCACTTTATGTATTTACACAGGAAGTTCCTGCTGATGTATTAGATGCAGAAAGAGAAGTACAAAGAAATATTGCTATTAATGAAGGAAAACCTGCTGATATAGCTGAAAAAATGGTTGAAGGAAGAATTAAAAAATATTATAAAGAAATTTGTCTTGCTGAACAACCTTTCATCAAAAATGGTGACATATCTGTAAAAGATTATGTTAAAAATAATGGTGGAGAAATCGTTTCTATGGTACGTTATGAAGTAGGCGAAGGTCTTGAAAAAAGAAATGATAACTTTGCTGAAGAAGTAATGAATCAAATAAAATAATTAAAATACCTAGTTTTGCCTAGGTATTTTTTTATACTTGAAATTCTTTATAAAATACTATAAAATTGTATTTAGAGGTGAAAATATGCTAATTACAAATAATATGTTAAAGAATTTTTTAAAAGATTACTCAAATATAAATAATAAAATATGTAGAGAAGTTAAAGATAAAAAACTCTATAGAATTGTAAATGGTCTATATGACACAAATGGTGATACTTCAGCATATTTACTTGCAAGTAGTATATATGGCCCATCTTATATATCTTTTGAATATGCACTGTCATATTATGGCTTAATACCAGAAAGAGTTAACGCAGTTACTTGTGCAACATTTAATAAAAAGAAAAGAAAAATATATAATAATCATTTTGGTACATTTAGTTATGAAGATGTTCCATCAAGAGCATTTCCCTATGAAATAATTTTGAAACAAGAGGGAAACTATTCTTTTATTATGGCTACTGCTGAAAAAGCATTATGCGATAAATTATATTCTTTGAAACCTTTAAATAATTTAAAAAATATGCAAATTATGTTGTTTGATGATTTAAGAATAGATGAAGAAGAATTTTATAATTTAGATGCTAAAAAAATTGAAAAATTAAGTGAATTATATCATTCAACAAATGTGTCATTATTAGCAAAATTTTTAAGGAGAAATAAAAATGAATAATATTATTAGTCAAATGCTTGCTGGTTACGAAACGAAAAATGTTAATGATGAAATAAATGCTTTAAAAGAAATTATCCAAGAAGTAGTATTGTGTGGACTTTCTCGAAGTGATTTTTTTGATAAAGTAGCATTTTATGGAGGAACAGCATTAAGAATATTTTATAATATAGACAGATTTTCCGAAGATTTGGATTTTGCTCTAATAAGTCCAGATAAAAATTTCGATTTAAGTAAATACTTTTCATATATAGAAAATGAACTGAATTCTTATGGAATCAATATGGAAATAAGTACAAAGCAAAAAAAATCTGATTCTAATATTACCTCTGCATTTTTAAAGGGGGACACATTAGAACATATTTTAAGATTTTTTCCTCGTGAAGAAAGTACTACCTATAATAATTTGTTAAAAAATATAAAAGTTAAATTTGAAGTAGATATTAATCCACCAATTGGAGCAACTTATGAAATTAAATATAAAATACTACCATGCCTACATCAAATAAACCTTTATGATGAAACATCTTTACTTGCGGGTAAGGTTCACGCAATCCTATGTAGAAACTGGAGTTTTAGAACTAAAGGAAGAGATTTATATGATTATATTTACTTATTAATTAGCAATGCAAAAATAAATATTGAATTTATAAAAAATAAATTAATTGATTCTGGCGTACTAGAAAAAAATGATGATTTTAACATTGATGTTTTAAAAGATTTATTAAACAAAAAGTTTAGTGAAATTAATTATGAAGATGCTAAAAAGGATGTATTGCCTTTTATTAATGACACGCAAATTTTAAAACTTTGGAATGAAGATTTTTTCAAAGATATTACTAAAAATTTAAAATAAAAAGAAATAAACTAATTTGTAATTTATTTCTTTTCTTTTAGTTCAAATAAAATATCTCGAAGTTCCATTGCTTTTTCAAAATCTAATGCTTTAGCAGCCTCTTTCATTTCATTTTCTATTTTAATTAGCATTTCTTTCTTAGATTGTTTGCTCATTTTTTTGCCTTCTTTGTTTTCTTCATCAGTAGTAGGTATATCTTTAATACTTTTTGTAATTGTTTGAGGAATAATTCCATGGTCTTTATTATATTTTTCTTGAATGGATCTTCTTCTTGAGGTTTCTTTAATTGCTTCATTCATAGCATCTGAAATAGTATCAGCATACATAATAACATGACCATTTTTATTTCTTGCAGCTCTTCCTATTGTTTGAATTAAACTTCTTGTACTTCTTAAAAAACCTTGTTTATCAGCATCAAGTATACAAATAAGACTTACTTCAGGAATATCTAATCCCTCCCTTAAAAGGTTTATTCCAACAATACAGTCATATTTACCACATCTTAAATCATGAATAATTTTAAGTCTATCTAAAGTTTTTATTTCATTATGTAAATAAGCTACTTTAATATTAAGGTTCTTTAAATAATCAGTTAGTTCCTCACTCATTTTAATAGTTAGAGTAGTAATTAATACTCTTTCATTTTTTTCTTTACATAAATTAATTTGCGATACTATGTCATCAATTTGTCCTTCGGTTTTCTTAACCTCAATAGTAGGATCAAGTAGTCCTGTGGGTCTTATAATTTGCTCTATATATTTACCACCAGTAAGTGATAATTCATAATCTCCAGGAGTTGCAGATACATATATAACTTCATTAATTTTTTCATTAAATTCCTCAAACTTTAAAGGTCTATTATCAAGGGCAGATGGAAGTCTAAATCCATAATCCACTAAAGTTTGTTTACGCATTCTATCTCCGTTATACATTGCTCGTACTTGAGGTATGGTTACATGACTTTCATCAATTACCAAAAGGTAGTCTTTAGGGAAAAAGTCCATAAGAGTTGTAGGAGTTTCTCCAGCTTCCTTTAAAGATAGGTGTCTTGAATAGTTTTCAATTCCATTACAAAATCCCGTTTCAAGAAGCATTTCCATATCATAATTAGTTCTTTCTTTTAATCTTTGTTCTTCGATAAGTTTACCATTTTCATGAAGTTCTTTAAGTCTTTCATCAAGTTCTTTTTTTATATTGGCTACTGCTTTTTCTAAAGTTTCTTTACTTGTTACGAAAAGTGAGGCTGGAGATATTATAACGGTTTGTTTTCTTTTAAGAACACTTCCTGTAAGAGGGTCAAATATAGTTATACTTTCAACTTTATCATCATCTAAATCAATTCTTATCGCTTCACTTTTTTCATTTATTGGAACTATATCAATACTATTTCCACGAACTCTAAATGTTCCACGATGAAAATCAAGTTCATTTCTTTCATAAGTCATATCAACTAGTTTATTAATAATAAAATTTCTTGAAAATGTATCACCAATATTTATAACAAACATATTTTTTTCGTAATCTTCTTTTTGACCTATATTATATATACAAGATACACTTGATACAACAATTACATCATCGTAATTGATAAGAGCAGAAGTTGCTTTATGTCTTAGTTCATCAATTTCATCATTTATTGAGGAATCTTTTTCAATATATGTATCTGATGATGGTACATAAGCCTCAGGTTGATAATAGTCATAGTATGATACAAAGTATTCTACATGATTTTTTGGAAACATTTCCTTAAGTTCGGCATAAAGTTGTCCAGCAAGTGTTTTATTATGTGATAAAACTAAAGTAGGTTTACCAGTTTTTTCTATAACATTAGCAATTGTAAAGGTTTTTCCAGTACCAGTGGCCCCCAAAAGAACTTGATTTTTTTCATGATTATTTAAGCCATCTACTAATTTATCTATTGCTTCATTTTGATCTCCCGCAGGTGAGAATTTACTAACTAATTTAAACATACTTCCTCCAATCAAACATATTTTATCACATTATTATCTTTATTAGTATGGTAATCTTTAACAAAACTATTAATTTATATTTTTTTGAATTCTGTAAAATCCATTTTTTTATTTAAATTTTATCAAAAATATGATACCATTAATATAGAAAACGAGGTAATTATGAAAAGTAAATATAATATGAGTGTTCAAGATAATATTTTTTTTGCTAAAAGAAAAATAATTGATAATTTATATAAAAGTGCTAATTTAGAGGGAATTGCTATCACATTTGCCGATACAGTAGCATTTTATAACAATGTAAATACTGGAAATATTTCTATAGATGATATGTTAAAATTAAAAGGATTGAAAGACTGCTGGGAAATGGTTCTTGGAAGTATCGAAGAGCCACTTACTATGGATTATATTAAAAAAGTTCATTTTGAAATTTGTAAAGGTCAAGGTGTAAGTCCTCTTGGAGAATATAGAGACTGTGGTGTGGGTATTACAGGAACAAATTGGAGACCAAAACTTCCTAGTGAGTGTGATTATGACAAAGAACTTGCTGATATTATGAAAATAGATAGTCCAATAGATAGATGCATTACCTTATTTTGTTGGATACAAAGAAGTCAAATGTTTAAAGATGGTAATAAAAGAGTTGCTAATTTAGTGGCAAATAAAGAAATGATTAAAAATGGACAAGGTATTATTGCTATTCCAGTAGATAAAATTGGACAATACTTTAATGAATTAATTAATTTTTATGAAACAGGTAGTTATGAAAATATTAAAAAGTGGATTTATACAAATGCAATAGATGGTGTATAATTCATTTTTTTATTTAAATTTTATCAAAAATATGATACCATTAATATGGTGATAGTAGATGAAACAAATATATGTTTTTGGTCATAAAAATCCAGATACAGATTCAGTATGTAGTGCAATTGCTTTAGCATACCTTAAAAATATGCAAGGAATACCTGCAACACCTAAAGTTATAGGTCAAGTTAATAATGGAACAAAATATGTTTTAAATTATTTTAATACACCAGTTCCTTCATATTTAAATGATGTTAAAGTACAAATAAAAGATTTAAAATATGAAAAAGGTGCCTTTATAAATGAATATGAAAGTATAGGTAATACTATTAAATTTATGAAAGATAAAGATTTAAATGCTATACCACTTGTAGATGAAAAAAAGATATTAACTGGTTATATAAATTTAAAGGATGTTGTAAACTATCTTGCACTCGAAGATAAAACTACACTTCATTCATCACTTAAAAATATATTAGAACTTTTAGATGGAACTATTTTATGTGGACAAATTGAGGAAGTTTTAGGTAAAACAATTTATATAACTTGCTCAAATGAAGAGTTTTCAAGAAAAAATGAACTTGATGAAAATACTATTTTAGTTGTCGGAGATAGATATCATATAATAGAAAATGCTATAAGTAAAAAGGTAAAATTAATTATTTTAACAAGGGGTAGAGTACTTCCAGAAAGATTATTAAAAAAAGCTAGAAAAAATAATGTAACAATAATAACTTGTAATCATTCGACTGCAACAATATGCTTTTTACTTCCAAATACTGGTTATATTAAAAATTTATGTAATAATGAAGGAAGTCTTACTACTGTTAATATTCATTCTTATTATACTGATTTTTTATCACTTACTAAAAGAATAAGTTATACAAATTACCCAGTTGTTAAAGATAATAATGAATGTTTAGGAGTTGTTAAAGTAACTCATATGAATGAATATGAAAAGAAAAAAGTTATTTTGGTAGACCATAATACATATTCTCAATCTATTGATGGACTAGAGGAAGCAGAAATATTAGAGATTGTGGATCATCATAATCTTGGTGATATAGGTACTAAAGAACCAATTACATTTTTATGTAAACCTCTTGGATGTACCGCCACTATTATATATGAACAATTTATAAAAGAAAGAATTAAAATACCAAGAGATATTGCAGGTCTTTTATTATCAGCATTAATTTCAGATACCCTTTTGTTTTCCTCTCCAACTACAACTGAAGATGATATAAAATCTTCGAAAGAACTTGCAAAACTTGCAAAGGTAGATATAAATGAATATGGAATTCAAATGTTAAAAGAGGCATCTTCAATTAAGGGATTAAGTGTAAAAGAATTAATACATCAAGACTTTAAAAATTATTCAGTTAATGATAAAGATTATGGTATTGCAGTTATTACCACTATGGATTTTGATGAAATTGAAAAAGATATAGATAGTTATATTAATGAATTAAATGAAATGAGTGAAATAAATTATAAAGCAGTATTAATATTTATAACTGATATTTTGAAAAAAGGTAGTTATGTAATTTATAATGAGAATAGTAAAAATTTAATAAAAAATGCCTTTAATTTACAAGATGCTTATGAAGGAATATTTTTACCAGGTATAATGTCTCGTAAAAAACAAATACTTCCTCTTATAATGAAAGTAATAGAGTAGCAAATGCTACTTTTTTTGTCACTTAAAAGTCATTTTGTTATAATATACTTAATTTGAAAGAAGGAAATTATGGAAATTTTAAAAGTAGAAAATTTAAAAAGAGTTTATGGAACAGGAGCAAGTAAAGTTGTGGCACTTGATAATGTTTCTTTTACTGTTGAAAAAGGAGAGTTTGTTTCAATTGTCGGAGCAAGTGGTAGTGGTAAAAGTACACTTCTACATTTAATTGGTGGTGTAGATAGACCAACAAGTGGAAAAGTTTTTATAAATGATGAAGATATTTATAAATTAAATAATGATGATTTAGCTATATTTAGACGTAGACAAATAGGACTTATTTATCAATTTTATAATTTAATTCCTATATTAAATGTAATAGAAAATATATCACTTCCTTTAGAACTTGATGGAAGAAAACCAGATAAAAAAGATTTAAATGAAATGATAGAACTTTTAGGGCTTGAAAATAGACAAAGTCATTTACCAAGTCAGCTTTCTGGAGGAGAGCAACAAAGAGTTTCAATAGGAAGAGCACTTATAACAAGACCATCATTAATTCTTGCAGATGAACCTACAGGAAATCTTGATTCAAAAGCAAGTGAGGAAATTGTTAATCTTCTTAAAAAAACTAATAAAAAGTATAATCAAACAATTATTATGATAACTCATAATTTAGAAATTGCTAAAATGACTGATAGAATTATTACTATCGAAGATGGAAGGATAGTGGATGATAAATGAATATTTTAAGAAAAATCACTATTCAAAATCTCAAATTAAATAAAAAAAGAAGTATTGTAACAACTATTGGTATACTTTTATCTGTGGCCCTTATTACAGCGGTTGCTACAATGGTAACAAGTTTTAGAGAAAGTTTGATTGAATATGAAAAAAAATCAAGTGGTAATTATGAGTATGTTTTTTATGATGTACCTGAAAGTGAAATATCTTTTTTAAAAAATAATCGTAGTATAAAAGATTTATATCTTGTAAGTGGACTTGGTTATGCTAAAATAGAAAGTCAAAATGAAGCTAAACCTTATGCTTATGTTGTTAGTATGAATAAAAATGCTATGGAAAATCTTGGTTTAAATCTAGTTGAGGGAAAAGTTCCTACAAATGAAAGTGAAATAGTTATTCCTACGAGTGTAAAAACTAATGGAAGACTTGATTATAAAATAGGAGATTATATAACTTTAGACATTGGTCAAAGACAAAGCGAGGGATATAATTTAAATCAAAATAATCCTTATGATATTGATACTAAAGAGGAAATAATAAATATTAAAACTAAAATATATAAAATTGTAGGTATTGTAAAAAGAATGGATTTGGAGCCTTACACAGCACCTGGTTATACATTTATTACTTATAGTGAAAATGGTAGTAAATTAAATGATGTATATGTTTATTTAACTGATAAAGGTTTAAAAAATAGATATAATGTTGTCGGAGGTATTATTGGTGTATCTGGTAAAACTTTAAAAGATTTAGAAATTGGTGAATATAATAAAGATGAAATGGCAAAAGCCAAATATGATCATAATCAAAATACATATTTAGTTAAAATGCTTTCTTCATCATTTGATGATGGTACAATGAGGGCGCTTGTTACTATTGCAACGGTTGTAACAATAATAATTATTTTCACAAGTGTTTATTGTATAAAATCAAGTTTTAATATTTCTTATACAGAAAAAATAAAAAGCTATGCACATCTTATAAGTGTTGGAGCAACCTCAAAACAAATAAAAAAATGTGTTTATTATGAAAGTTTTATTTTAGGTTTTATTGGTATTATTTTAGGATTATTATCAGGCGTTTTTGCGGCATTTGTTCTAATTAAAATAGTTAATTTATTATTAGGAAGTGCATTTGTTATCGAAGGTTTCTTAGTATTTAAGGTAAATTTTTTAGCAATTTTAATTTCAATTATCTTAAGTTTACTTACAATTTATTTATCTAGTAAAAAGATTGCTAAAAAAGCTTCGCAAACTTTACCAATCGAAGCAATTCGTAATCCTGGAGAAATAACTTTAAAAAAGAAAATTAAATATCCTAAATTTATAAATAAACTTTTTGGTATCGGAGGAGTTATTTCCTATAAAAATATTAAAAGAAATAGTAAAAAATATCGTACAACAGTAGTTTCAATAATCTTTTGCGTAGCGGTTTATATTGGACTTTCATACTTTATTAATACTGCTTTTTCTTTAGTTAAAAAAGAAATTGGTGAGTATAACTATAATTTAGAGGTTATGCTTAATGAAGAGGATGACAAGGTAAGAAAAGAAAAGATTAAACAAATTGAATCTTTAGAAAATATTAATCGAATTTCATTTATAAGAACAATTATTATAAATGCAGATTATTTAAAATTTACTAAAAAAGCAATTGAATATGGATTTAGTAATGATAATATTAATACCATTTCAATTAAATGCGTTGGTAAAAAAGAATATGATAATTATTTACAAAAACTTAATATAAAGGGTACTTTAGATTATGATGCAATTATTATTAATAATTTTATATATTCAGAAAATGGTAGTAAGATAGAATTTAATGTTTTAGACTATAAAGATGGAGAAACTATAGAATTAAAAAATAGTGAAACAAATAGTATAGTTAAATTAAGGGCTATTAAGTCAACATCAGAAAAACCTTTAGGACTTGAAAATAATGGTGAAGCTCCAGTTATTATCGTAAGTGATGAAACATTTGATAAAATTTATAATAATGATTTATCACACCTTAATTTAACCTCTATATATATGGATGCTAAAAATGCTAATGATACTCAAGATGAAATAGATAAACTTTTTCCAAATGATGATAGTGTTTATGTTAATAATACTAATGAATATGCTAATCAAATGAACTCACTATATATAATTGTAGCAATATTTCTTTATGGATTTATTATTGTTATTGCTATAATTGGAATTACAAATATATTTAATACTATTACTACGAATGTTGCTTTAAGACGTGGTGAGTTTGCATCACTTCGAAGTATTGGTATGACTACTAAAGAGTTTAATAAAATGATATTTTTAGAAAGTTTCTTTTATTGCATAAAAGCCCTTATTATAGGTATTCCAATAGGTATTATTTTATCACTTATTATTCATAGAGCATTTATCGGTGAAATGACATTAATTTATCATTTACCTTTAAAAGGTATAATTATAAGTATTATAATAGTATTTATATTAATATTCTCCCTTATGAAATATTCTGTTAAAAAAGTAAATTCTAAAAATATTTTAGATTCAATTAGAGATGAAAATATATAGGCTTAAATTTTAATTTTAAGTCTTTTTAAGTGTACTTAAATTTAAAAAAATAAACTTATTATTATGAAGTATATTTATTTTATTAATGAATTTGCCTTTTCATTATTTGTTTAGTAAAATATTACTTGAAAGAGGTTTTATATGAAAATACTTTTAATCGAAGATAATGAAGAAATAGCAAATGGTTTATCATATACTTTTAAAGAAAATAATTATGAATTTTATCATGTAAATAGTTTAGATAAAGCTAAAAATATTATAAATAAAATAGATTTTAATTTAATAATTTTAGATGTAACACTTTCTGATGGAAATGGATTTGATTTTTATAAAGAAAATTTAAATTTAAAAGATATTCCAGTTATATTTTTAACTGCTAAAGATAGTGAAGATGATATTGTAAAAGGTTTTGAACTAGGATGTGATGATTATATAACTAAACCCTTTATGACAAGAGAACTTCTTGCAAGAGTAGCAAGACTTTTATCAAATAAGAAAAATGTTATTAATGTAAAAGATATTACATTTGATTCTGATAAAATGGAAGTTAAGAAAAATGGTGATATAATAAATCTAACTTCTTTAGAACTTAAAATATTATATTTATTTATGACCAATATAGGCAAAGTTATAACTCGTGAATCACTTATTAATTATATTTATAATTTAACTGGTAATGATGTAAATGATAACACAATAACTGTTTATTTAAAAAGAATAAGAGAGAAAATCGGTGATAATATTATTGAAACTAAAAAAGGAATAGGGTATATAATTAATGAAAAATAAAAAAACGATAATTTTAATTATAGTAATAATTTTAATATATGTATTTTCCTTTAATATGGTTTATTTATATCAAGAAAATATTTATAAAGAAAAATATAACAAGTTTGTAAATAATATTATTTCAGTTATAAAGGAAAAATATCCAGATATAAGTAATAAAAATATAATAGATATTTTAAATAACAAAACAAATTTAAATTATTTAAATGAATATGGAATAGATGTTGATGATGAATTTGCTCTTATAAGTATGCATAAAGAAAATAAAAAAATATTTATTATTAATAATGTTATTTTAGGTTCATTTATATTAGTATTAAGTATTATTTTAATTATAAATAAAAATTATGAAAATAATAAACTTGAAGAAATAATTCATTTAATCGAAGAAATAAATAAAAAAAATTATAATTTGAATATTAAAGGTACAGATGAAACAATGATTTCAAAACTTAAAAATGAAATGTATAAAACAGTTGTTATGCTAAAAAATGATGCAGATAATTCTTTGAAAGATAAATTAATAATTAAAACTTATCTCGAAGATATTTCTCATCAACTTAAAACACCACTTACAGTTATTAATATTTCACTTGATAATTTAATAGATAATCCAAATATGGATGAAAAAAATAGAAATGAATTTATATCAAAAATATCAAAAGAAGTAACAAATATAAATAATTTAATTCAAAACCTTTTGAAACTTTCAAAATTTGATGTTAATGTAATAAATTTTATTAATAAAAGTGTAAGTATAAAAGAATTTATAAATAAATCAATAGATAAAATTAGTTTAATAGCGGATTTAAAAAATATAAATATTAAAGTAAATATTTCAAATGATTTTAATTTAAATATTGATCTTAATTGGCAAATTGAGGCATTATCAAATATAGTTAAAAATGCTATTGAGCATTCAAATGAAAATGATATTGTTTATATAAATTGTAATGATAATAAAATATATAGTAAAATTGAAATTATTAATAATGGGATAATAAATGATAAAAATTTAAATAAAATATTTGATAGATTTTATACAAATAAAAAAGGTTACTCAGAAAGTGTTGGTATAGGACTTTCACTTGCTAAAAATATAATAGAAAAAAATAATGGTAAAATAGATGTATATTCTAAAGATGGTAAAACTATTTTTACTATTAAATATTATAAATAAAAATAGGATGTTCGTTATAAAAATATTATTTAAATTTGTAGCAAATTAATTAAATTTAACAAATAATTATATATAAAAAATACCTATATATGGAAATTTTAATAAAATAAAAATTATAAACTAACATATAATGTAGTATGAAAAAAATATTACTAGTTATATTTAGTTTTTTTATTTTGTGTAAAACAGTTAATGCCTCATATATTGTTTATGATATGGATAATAATAGAGTTTTAAAAGAGATAAATATGAATGAAAAACATTTAGTGGCCTCAACGTCAAAAATAATGACCGCTATAGTGGCTATCGAAAATAGTAATTTAGATAGTAAGGTAATTGTAACAAAGGATATTCTTTCTGCAGTAGGAAGTAGTATTTATCTAGAAATTGGTGAAAAAATATCCATGAAAGATTTACTATATGGTATGATGCTTCGAAGTGGAAATGATGCAGCAACTATGATTGCTATTCATGTTTCTGGTTCTATGGAAAAATTTACTGAAAAAATGAATGAATATGCAAAAAAGATTGGAATGAATAATACATTATTTTATAATTCTCATGGCCTTGAAAATAAAGATGGTTTGGGAAATACTTCAACTGCATATGATATGGCAGTGCTTACAACTTATGCCATGCAAAATGATAAGTTTAGAAAAATATTTAGTACTAAAAATTATAATTGTAAATCAGATAGAAAAAACTATTCTTGGCAAAATAAAAATAAACTATTAAAGTATGATTATGTAACTGGAGGTAAAACTGGCTATACTAAAAAAGCCAAAAGAACTCTCGTAACAACTGGACTAATAAATGGTGCAAATATTGCTATTGTTACTTTAAATGATTCTAATGATTGGGAAACTCATAAAACATCGTATAAATATATTAAAAAAAATTATAAAAATGAAAAAATTTTAAATAAAAATAAATTTTCTTTAGATACTAAAAATTTATTTATCGAGGATACTTTATATATTAAAAATAATTTTAATTTACTTATTAATAATAGTGAAAAAAAACTTATTAAGATTAAATATTTTATAAAAAAAGATAGTAATTATGATAATGATGATATAGTAGGATATGCTAGCATTTATTTAAATAATAAAGAAGTAGGAAATGAAGATATTTATATTAAGAAAGGTAAAAGAAATAGTAAAATTAATAATTTTTTTCAAAAACTATTTAAAAAAGATGTAGATTAAGTTATAATTAAACTATGGAAAAGAATAAAAGTGGAATATTATTAGTTATTGTTGTTATTTTAATGGGTGTTTTACTTGCTTGTGCTATTTTAGGAAATAGAGATAATATAAGTGATAAGACATTTAATTATAAAAAAGGTGATGTTATTACTATTGAGGATAAAGAAATAACTGTTTTAAATGTGTCTGAAATTAAATGCGCTAGAAAAGAAAAATGTAGTACTGAAGTTGAAACTAGTATTAAGATTAAATATCATGATGTTTCAACATATTATGTACTCCAATCTTATCATAAACCAAGTGATACAATTAAAGAAACTAATTTAAAAGTATATTTAAATTATACTGATGATAAAATATCCTTTGAAATTAAGTAAAAAAACTTTACAATATTAATATTTTACTATTTAGATTTATAAGTTTGAAAATAATTTTAGAATATATGAAAAAGAAACAAATTAAATATATTTGGCTAAAAATTGGGATAAAAAGCAATATTTGCTTTTTTTTTTTGACTTTAAGTAGTATAATTTATTTAAGGAGGTAGAATATGGGAATAATAATCGGCATTGTTTTAATACTTGCTGTTGCAGCATTTTTTGCAGTAATGACTTGTAAAAGTAAACATAGTGATTTATTTAGATGGCTTTTAATTGCTATTTTTGTAGCAATATGCATTACCTGGGTAGTTCCTTATGGATATTTTAATGGTGCTACTTATGGTGAAGTAGCAATGAAAAGAATTGGTCTTGCAGATCTTCCATCACTTTTATATTACGCTGCTTATTTTGGACTTACAACTATTATTTACTTATTTATTCTTGGCGGTTTCTATGGAATTTTATCTAAAACTAAATCATATAGTGCTTTAGTTAGTAAAATTGCTAAAAAACTAAAAGGTAAAGAAACTATTTTTATGGTTGTTACTTCAAGCGTGATAATTATTTTATCATCACTACTTAAAAGTACTTTTGCACTTTTAGTATTTGTTCCATTTATAGTATCAATTTTACTTAGTATGGGACAAAGTAAACTTACTACATTTGCTGTAACATTTGGTTCAATTTTAGCTGGACTTTGCGGTGCAACATACGGAAGTGATGGACTATATTTCTTAAATTACTATATGTCTACAGAACTAACTAGTGGTTTAAGTTATCGTGCAATTATTGCTGCTTGTGCACTTGTAGCTTATGAAGGTTTATTAATCTTTAAACTTACAAGAAAGTCAAATAAAAAAGCTAAAGAAGATAGTTCTTCAGAAGTTGATCCATATAGTGCTGTTGAGGTTAAAGGTAAAGTTAGTACTTGGCCAATTATCGTAGTATTTAGTATTTTATTTGTTTACTTAGTTCTAGGATATACTGCTTGGATGACTAACTGGAAAATTGAAATATTTGCAAATTTCCACAAATGGATTACAGAACTTAAAATTGGTAAAGAATTTACATTATTTAGTTATATTTTAGGTTCAGGTGCTGTAGAATTCGGTAAATTTGAAATTACTGCTTTAGTAAGCATGTTAATGGTTTTATCAGCAGTAGTGGCATTTATGTCAAAATTCAAATTCCAAGAATTTTTAACATCATTTGGTGAAGGCGCAAAGAAAATGCTTAAACCTGTATGCTTATTTGTTTTAGTATATGTTGTATTTATTGTAGCGTATACATCTCCATTTATTCCAGCTTTTTCTAACTGGGCATTTGGACTTACAAAAACATTTAATCCATACATTACTTCAGTACTCGCATTTATTACATCTATTTTCCATGCTGACTTAGGATATACTGGTTATGCTGTTGGTGGCTTTATAAATGCTAGTTATGCAAGTGACATTACACTTGTACAAACTATTTATGTTGCTACTTACGGTCTTGCACAAATTCTTATGCCAGTAAGTGGTGTACTTATGGTTGGTCTATCATATTTAAAGATAGATTATAAACAATGGTTCAAATATATTTGGATGTTTGCGGCTGTAATGTTTGCTATTTTATTAATACTTGCAACTATTGTATATTATTAATAAAAAATAAAAAAGAATAATTTTTTAACATTTATTCTTTTTTTTATTACAAAAATATAGTAAAATGGATTTATAAGGATATGATGAATATGGAAAATAAAAATAAATTAACTGTTTCAAGTTTGATAGCAATAGTATTACTTCTTATTATGGTAGCGGGTGCATCATTTGCATACTTTGGTTCTTTTAAGCAAGATGTAAATAGTACTGCAAATATAAATGTTACTACTCAAAAAGGCTTTAATACAACCTTTACTTCTTCATCTGCTCCTTTAGAACTTCATGCAACTCTTGCTAATATGATTGCCTCAACTCCTGGTTCAGTAGTAGCGGAAAGTAATGTAAATTTAAATGTATCACTCGCCCTTGGAGGTACTGGAACAACTTATAAATGTTTATATGATATAGTTTATGAATATGATTCTAATAGTGATGTATATGGAAGTGAAAGTGTTCCTGTTACAAATGAAAGTAAAAAAGAATTAACCTTAACTGTAACTTCTTCCTTAGCAAGTGGAACAAATAACTTTAGTGAAGAGAAAAATTTTGCTTATGATAGTAGCTGGGAAAGCGTTAATAATACTTTTAGAAAAACTATTGTTAAGGATGCAACAATTATAGATAGTTCTATAGGTGGAACAACTAATACTTGGAATTTAAATTTAAAATTTTATTTACTATCTGAGTCTCAAGCAAAAGTACAAGGAAAGACATTTAATGGTTCATTTTTTGTAGATAATATAAGGTGTGGTGTTAAATGAAAATAAATAATTATTATGATAATTTTCATTACATTTTTTTTGGAATATATTTTGTAGTTTGTCTTGCACTTATTGCTATAACACTTTTTCTAAAAGTTAGTACAACTTATGTAATCGTGGGAATAATTGAATTAATAGTTATAACTATATTGATGATATTCTTTTATGTTAAAGCATACTTTTTACAAAAAGAAAAACTAGTTATAAGAGCAGGTTTTATTAGAAAGGAAATTCCCTATAAAAGTATAAAAAAATGTTATATAGTAAAAAATATTAATCCATTTTATTCAACATCAATAAAAAGACTTGCTATTAAACTTAAAAATGGTAAAGAAATTTATATTAGTCCAGTTAAAATGGACAATGTTTTAATGAAAATAATAAGAAAGGTAGAATTATGACAGATTATATAATTATTGGACTTCTTGCAGTTAATTTGATTTGCTTATTAATTTTTTTATCTAAGAATAATAATAAAAATAATAATGAAATGATTGAAAAACTAGGTAAGTTTGAAACTGATATTACTAAGTCAATTGGAGATTTTAAATTTGATTTTTCTAAAGTACTTACAAATGATTTTGAAGTATTAAATGAAAGAATTGAAAGAAAACTTACATTAATAAATGATATGGTAAATGAAAGACTTGATAAGAATTTTGAAAAGAGTAATAAGACATTTAATAATGTACTTGAAAGACTTTCTAAAATTGATGAAGCTCAAAGAAAAATTGATGATTTAGGAGCAGATATTATATCACTTCAAGGAGTACTTACAGATAAAAAAACAAGAGGAACTTTTGGAGAAGTAAATCTTGAATATATTTTAAATAATGCTTTTGGACCTGCAAGTGGGGGAATATATAATACTCAAGTTAAATTTGATAATGGATATATAGTTGATGCTCTTTTATATGCACCATCTCCACTTGGAACTATATCAATTGATAGTAAATTTCCTTTAGAAAATTATCAAAAGATGGTTAATAGAACATTTACTAAAGAACAAAGACTTGCATATGAAAAATTATTTGTACAGGATGTAAAAAAACATATTAATGATATTAAAAACAAATATATTGTTCCTGGAGTAACAACAGATGAAGCAATTATGTTTTTGCCTGCTGAGGCAATCTTTGCCGAAATAAATGCATATCATCCAGAACTTATTACGTATGCATATAATAATAAAGTATGGATTACAGGACCTACAACTTTAATATCAACTCTTTCAACAATATCAATGATTATAAAAAATATTGAAAGAGATAAATATGCAAAAGTTATTCATGAAGAGTTAAATAAACTTTCAGTAGAGTTTTCTAGATATAAAGATAGATGGGAAAAATTATCTAAAAATATTAAGGCAGTTAATAATAGTGTTGATGAACTTACAACAACAACTGATAAAATAACAAAAAAATTTGATGCAATTAATAAAGTTGAAATAAAAGAAATTGAGGTTAAAAATGACAAAAACTAAAAAAGATAATTTATTTATTACATTTTTGCAAGGCTTTGTAATTGGCTTTGGAATTATTTTTCCAATAAGTTCTTCGGTTCTTGCAATGACAATGGGTATTTATGAAAGACTATTAAAAGTAATTAATAATTTATTTACTTCTTTTAAAGAGGAAAAAGGGTTTTTAATTAGTTTCATTTTAGGTGTAGTGGCATCAGCAATTGTTTGTTGTCTTATTTTAAATATTACTTTAAATAAATTTCCAGTGGCAACATTACTATTTTTTGTAGGACTAATCGTTGGAGGAATCCAAATGATTGTTAAAAAAACTGAAAAGAAAATAACACTTCCAAATGTTTTATGCTCTATTATTGGTGCTGCAATACTTTTATCACTTTCTTTTTTAGGAAGTGGAAAAGATGCTATTATTACTACAAATTTGATAGGATATTTAAAACTTTTTGGAGTAGGTATTGTAGCTGCAGGTTCAATGATTATTCCAGGAGTTTCAGGAAGTGCCATTCTTATAATACTTGGTTATTATGCACCACTACTTGCGATTATTTCTGATACTATGCATTTTACTAATTTAGGAGAAAATATTTTAATTATATTAGTGTTTGGCATAGGAATGATTTTAGGAATATTTGGTATGAGTAAACTTATGGAATATCTTTTAGATAAACATAAGATAAAGACTTATTTTGCAATAGTGGGCTTTGTATTTGCCTCAATAGTAAATATTATTATATTAATATTCGGTTATAAATTTAATTTAATAGAGTTTATAATAGGTATGATTTTATTTGCTGGTGGTTATATACTAAGTGCTAAATATTTAAAAGGTGAGTAATGCAGATTATTATTATTTGCAATAATATAATAGAAAATAATTTAATATATAATGATTTGAATTTACCAGAAAGTAAAATAAGATTACCTATTATAAATAAACTTAAGGATACCGCTAAAAATATTGCATTATTGTCTTTATTAACTGATACTAATGCAATATATTCATCTCAAAATGCAAGTAATATGCTATTTGCCAAAACACTTGCTAAAAGGATTAATAAAGATGTTTATTCATCGGATAAGTTTGCTGATGAAAAGATAGGTAATTTAAAAAATCAAGATCTAAAAGATGTTTATTTTATGCAAGAACATGATTTTAATATCAGACTTACGGATGGTGAAAGTTTAAATGAAGTAGGTAAAAGAGTAAATGATGAAATAGAACATATTGTTAATTTAAGTAATTTAAAAAAAGTTGTAATATTTACTCATAAAAGAGCATTTTTAGGATATTTAATTAATATTTTACAGCCCTCATATACTCTTGATGATAATTTAGTAATAGAGTATGATGATAATGTTATATATGATAATAGTAAAAATGATATTGATATTTATAGATTAACATTTAATAATGGTAATCTAGATTATATAGAAAAGATTATTTACTAAAGGTATAATTTATGAAAAAAGATATGTTAAAAAAAGAAATATTTAAAGTATCTCTTGGTGCAAGTCTTGGTGTTTTACTTTTTACTGAAATAGGAATTATGATTAAGTTTTTTAAAGGTTTTAATTGGATTATATTTTTAATTATGTTACTTACTGCTTTTCTAGGAATATTTATTATATATGAATTATCAAAAAAACTAAAATAAATAAAATTAAGAAAGGAAAATATATTATGAAAAAAAATATTATATTAAGCATTGTTTTTTCATTTTCAATTATTGCTATAGGAATTGCAATTGCTAAAGTAATAACTTATATGATGGGGTAGATATGAAAATTAATATAGGAGTTAGTAATAGACATGTTCATTTAACTAAAGAGGACTATGATCTTCTTTTTGGGGATGAATATAAAATAATAAAAAACTTATCACAACCTAGTGATTTTGTTACAGATAAAGTTGTAACTTTAAAAACAAGCAAATATGAAATAAAAAATGTTAGGGTATTAGGCCCATTTAGAGATTATACACAAGTTGAAATATCAAGAAGTGATTCAATTAAATTTGGTATTAATCCTCCGGTTAGAGAAAGTGGTGATTTATTTGATGCTGAAACAATTACTATAGTATCTGATAAATGTGAAATAACTAAAAAATGTGCAATTATATCTCAAAGACATATTCATATTTCTTTGGAAGAAGCCCAAAATCTTAATTTGGAAAACGGACAAATTGTAAATGTTAAACTTGGTAAAGAGAAAAAAGGTATAATAGAGTGTTTTATTAAAATAAAAGAAAATGCTGTTACAGAACTACACATTGATACTGATGATGCCTGTGCATTTATAATTAATCAAAATGATGAAGGAGACTTATTAATTTAAGTCTTTTTTATTAAAATAAAAATCGACTTTATATAAAAGTCGATTCTTACATCTTGAATAAAAAAATCGTAAACCCATAAATACGATTTGATTATTTTTAATAATTACTTAGATAATTATTAAAAAGAGGTTGTTGTCCTTCGACAACTATTAAATTATATTATAATTTTCTTACTTTGTAAATAGATTTTTTGAAGTTTTTTTTATTTTCTTCATATTTTTTTATAGACATATCAAATAAATAATGATAAAATAAGTTTGACATTTGAAGTGGGCCTGCAATCCCACTTTTATTAATAAGAGGGTGATATATTTGAATTTTAGTAAATTAACTGAAAAAATTAATATTGCAATTAAGGATATGGATATATTTGTAGATAGTATATCTTTTAAAAAGAAAGGAAAATATTCCTTTTTAGAGGTAATCCTAGATAAGGTTGGAGGAATTGATATAGATGAGATAGTTACTGCTACTCATATAATTAATCCAATAGTGGATAAATACTGTGATATTGATGATAGCTATATTTTAGATATATCTAGTAAGGAAAGAGGTAATTAAAGATGAATGCAAATGAATTAATTAAAGCTGTTAAATTAGTAGCAAAAGAAAAAAATATTAGTGAGGATGTTATTTTTGAGGGATTAACACTTGCTCTTACAACTGCATATAAAAAGAATTTTAATTCTAAAACTAATGTAATTGTAAGAATTGATAGAGAAAGTGGCGATATAAAAGTATATTCTTATTTAGTAGTAGTACCAGAAATTGATTATGGAATTGAAACTGAAGATGAAGAAGGTAATATCGTAACAACACCACCAGAGATAAATATTGATGCTCAAATTCTTTTAGAGGATGCTGTTAAAATAGATCCTAATGCTAAAGTAGGAGATACTATTGAAAAAGAAGTAACTCCAAAAGATTTTGGAAGAGTTGCTGCAGGAACTGCTAAACAAGTATTAACACAAAAAATTAGAGAAGCTGAAAAGGAAAGTGTAATAAATGAGTTTAGTGATAAAGAAGGCGAAGTAATGATTGGTATGGTTGCTATGGAAGACCAAAAAAATTATTACATTGATCTTGGTAGAACTCGTGGTATGCTTCCTAAAAGTGAAATTATACCTGATGAAAAAATTGTTATGGGTTCAAATATAAAAGTATATTTAACTAAAGTTACTTTAGGAGCTAAAGGACCAGTTATTATGCTTTCTAGAAAACATTATGGTTTTGTCAAAAGATTATTTGAACAAGAAATTCCAGAAATTATTAATGGAACAATTGATATATATCAAGTAGTAAGAGAACCTGGTATAAGATGTAAAGTTGCTCTTATATCTAATAATCCAAAAGTTGATGCAATTGGTTCTTGTATTGGAGAAAAAGGTAGTAGAATAGCAGGTATTTTAAAAGAACTTGGTAATGAAAAAATAGATTTAGTATTATATGATGAAGATCCAGCTGTATTTATTAAAAATGCTATTGTTCCTGCAAAAGGTGCTATTGTTAATATTTTAGATGAAAAAGAAAGAAAAGCTTTAGTAGTTGTACCTGATGATGAATTTAGTAAAGCTATTGGTAAGAAAGGAAGTAATATTAGACTTGCTTCAAGACTTACTAAATACTATTTAGAAATTAAAACAATGAAAGAAATTACTGAGGAAGGTAATAGATAATGAAAAAAGTTCCTTTAAGAACTTGTGTTGTATCACATGAAAAATGTGAAAAAAAAGATTTATTAAGAGTAGTAAGAACTCCCTTAGGAGAGGTGGTATATGATAGTACTGGTAAACTTAATGGAAAGGGTGCATACTTAAAAAAATCTACAGAAGTAATAAATAAAGCAAAAAGGACTAAAATATTAGAGAAAGCTTTAGGGGTAAGCATTAGTGATGAAGTATATGATAATTTAGAAAGGATTATTAATGAGACCAACTAAAGAAGAATATTATATGGCTATTTCCCAACTTGCTTCCTTAAGAAGTACTTGTTTATCAAGAAAAGTTGGGGCAGTCATTGTTAAAGATGATAATCCAATTAGTTTTGGATTTAATGGACCAGCAAGAGGTGTTGAGCATTGTGAAGATTTAGGTGGATGCAGAAGAAGAGCAATGGCTGATTATGCATCTGGTAAATATTTAGAACTATGTCCTGCTTCTCACGCTGAACAAAATGCAATTGCTTTTGCTGCAAGACACGGAATATCTACAGTAGGAGCAACAATTTATGTAAATACTTTTCCTTGTAAGGACTGTATGAATTCTATTATTAATAGTGGAATAACAAAGGTTGTATATAATAGTGAATATGATGCAAATCTTTCTAAATCAATTGCAAGTAATGCAAATATTGAAATTATTAAATATGAAGGTAGAGATTTAGAAACACTATTATATGATTTTGGATATATAGAAAAGGGAAAAAGTAGATAAAAATTAAATTAAGAAAGGATGGTTTTTATGAATATTAAAGATTATGCAAAAGATGTAAATTTATCAGTAGCAGAGGTTTTAAGAAAATGTGATGAACTTGGAATTAAAGCAGATGGCAATAGTATTTTATCTGATGATGATATTATTATGATTGATAATACAATTAATTTAATAAGTACTGATAAAGAAACAACTTATGAAGAAGAAGACCAAATTGATGATGTAGTTGAAAAAGTATTACAAAGTGAAAATATTGTAAAAAAAGATATGGTTGCTAATAGCAAACAAAAACTTAAAAAGAAAGATAGTAGTAATGCTGATTTCAAAAACTTAAAAAAGCAAATGTATAAAAGTAAAAGCAAACTAATGAGTAATGTAAAAGAGGATAATATTGTTTTATATGAAGAAGGAATGAGTGTTAAAGCCTTTGCGGATGCACTTGGAGTTTCTCTAAATGATATTATTAAAAAACTTATGAGCTTAGGATTAATGCTATCTATGAATGAAGTTATTGATTTTGAAAATGCTGAAATCGTAGCTTTAGATTACAATAAAACTTTAAAGAAAAAAGAGAGTCAAGATATTGCTGATTTTGATCATTATGAAGTTATTGATGATGAAAAAGATTTAAAAGAAAGACCAGCAATTGTTACAATAATGGGACATGTTGACCATGGTAAAACAACTCTTTTAGATTATATTAGGTCTACGAGAGTAGCAGAAGGTGAAGCTGGAGGTATTACACAAGCAATTGGTGCATATCAAACTGAAAAAGATGGTCACAAAATTACATTTATTGATACTCCAGGTCATGCTGCTTTTACTCAAATGCGTGCAAGGGGAGCAAGTGTAACTGATATAGTTGTTATTATCGTTGCTGCAGATGATGGTGTTATGCCTCAGACAAAAGAAGCAATAGATCACGCAAAAAGTGCTGGTGTACCAATTATTGTTGCAGTTAATAAAATTGATAAACCAAATATAAATATTGAAAGAGTTTATACAGAAATGAGTGAAAATGGTATTACTCCAGAAAGTTGGGGAGGAGAATATCCATTTATTAATCTTTCTGCGAAGACTGGTGAAGGCGTTGATACCCTTCTTGAAACAATTCTTGCAATTGCCGAAGTTAAAGAACTTAAAGCTAATCCAAATAGATATGCTTTAGGAGCTGTTATCGAGGAAAAACTTGATAAAAATGTTGGAGGACTATCATCATTCCTTATTCTTAATGGAACCCTTAGACTTGGTGACCCTGTAGTTGTAGGAACAACTTATGGTAAGGTTCGTACAATGAAAAATGATAAAGGCGAGTCTATTGTTGAGGCAGGACCATCTACCCCAGTGGAAATAACCGGGCTTAATGATACACCTAAAGCAGGTGATAAGTTTATGGCTTTTGAAACTATCGAGGAAGCTAAAGAAGTTGCTGAAAAAAGAAAAAATATTGAAAAAGAAAAGAGTAATGTTAAAAAGACTTTATCACTTGATGAATTATTTGAAAGTGTTAATGCAGGTCAAAAAGAAGTTGCAGTTGTCTTAAAAGCTGATGTAAGAGGTTCTGAGGAAGCAGTTAAGAGTGCCTTAGAAAATATTAAAGTAAAAGATGTAAGAGTAAAAGTTATTCGTAGTGGTATAGGACCAATATCTGAAAGTGATATAGTTCTTGCAAGTGCCTCAAAGGCTATTGTAATAGGATTTAATGTAGTATCATCTTCGGATGCCAAAGCAATGGCTAAAGAATATGGTATTGAAATTAGATGTTATACAATTATTTATAAACTTGTCGAGGATGTTGAAGCAGCATTAAATGGAATGCTTGATCCTGAATATGAAGAAAAAATTATTGGTAGTGCCGTTGTAAGACAAATATTTAAATTTTCTAAAGTTGGTAATATTGCAGGTGTTTATGTAACTGATGGAATAGTTAAAAATAATGCAAATGTAAGAGTTATTCGTGATGGAAAGATTCTTATTGATACAAAGATTTCCTCAATTCAAAGAGGTAAAGATCAAGCTAAAGAAGTTAAAAAAGGTTTTGAATGTGGTATTACACTTGAAAAATATGATGACTTCAAAGAGGGAGATACTTTTGAAGTTTATGTAATGGAGCAGGTAAAACATGCCTAGTTTAAATGTAAAAAGAATCGAAAGTGATATTGAAAAATATATTCCAATGATTATTCAAAGGGAATGTCATGATGAACTACTTAAAAGTATTACAATAACTGGATGCTCACTTGCAAAAGATTTTAGTTATTGTAAAGTATATTTTACATCATTTTCTTCACTTTCAAAAAAAGAAATAGAAAAGGAAGTTAATGAAGCAAGTCCTTTTATAAGAGGAAAACTTGCCTCATTAATTGACGCAAGAAATATACCATTTTTAAAATTTACGTATGATGAGTCAATTGAATATGGTAATAAAATTGATGATATAATTAAAAAAATACATCAAAATGATTAATAATATGGGGTTTTGGTATGAAATTATATGTTGGTAATGTAGATAAAAGTTTTAAAAGTGTACTTTTAAGTAATGCTTATGAGTATGCAAAATGTTTTAATGGAAAAAATAGATTAGAATTAATTAGCAAAAAAAGTTTATTAGATAAGAATAATTTAATAATACAAAAATATGATCCTAACTATCTTTTTTCGTGTCTAGTGAAAGAAAATCTTGATAGAGAAGATGAAAAAATAATTTCTATAGCAAATGAATATAATCTAATTGCATATTTATTATTTCATAGAGAATGTGGAATAGTAATTGATAATATCGTTATTGCAGATTACTTAGAATATATGAATTTATTTAAAAGTAGTTTTTATAATTATTTGATTAGTGAAGTAGAAAATTATTCAGAATCTGTTACTCCCTCCACAGTATATATAAATCCTTATTTTAATGATGAATTATTAAATGATATTTTGTCTAAAAGAGGTTATATTTCAAATGAAGAAGGTTTAAAAAAGTTTATCTATGTACCAAAAGGAAATAGAAAGAAAGGTATTATTTATATAGAGGATTATGAATGCAGTAATTTTAATAAACAAAGATAAAGGCAAAACAAGTAGAGATGTAGTAAATAGTTTAACAAAAGTATTTAATACCAAGAGAATTGGTCATACTGGAACTTTAGATCCGATAGCTCAAGGTGTACTTGTTATATGTATAAATAAATATACAAAACTTGTAAATAGTTTAATGAGTTTAGATAAAGAATATATTGGTACAATTACTTTAGGGATTAAAACTGATACATTTGATATAACTGGTAAAGTTTTAGATAAAAAAGATGTAAATGTTTCTAAAGATGATATTGAAAAAGTGTTTTCTTCATTAATAGGAAAATATAAACAAGTGGTACCAATTTATAGTGCTAAAAAAGTAAATGGTAAGAAATTATATGAATATGCTAGAAATGGTGAAGAGGTAAATCTTCCCATAAATGAAGTTGATATATATAATTTAGAGTTAATATCTTATGAAGATAATAAAATAGTATTTAAATGTAATTGTTCTAAAGGAACCTATATAAGAAGTTTAATTCAAACTATTTGTGAGAAATTAAATGTTATTGGAACAATGTCTGATTTAATAAGAACCAAACAAGGTAATTTTGATATTTCAAATACATATACTATAAAAGATATTGAAAATGGTAATTATAAAATGTTATCTGTAAAAGATTTATTTGATTATAAAATTTATAATTTAAATGAGGATGAATATAATAAAGTTAAAAATGGTTCTCATATAAAAATAAATAGCAATGAAGATAAATTACTTTTATATTATAATAATGAGGAAGTTGCAATATATAAGAAAAAAGATGAATTTTATGTTTGTGATATAATGCTTATTTAACTGGTTTTATTCCGGTTTTTTTTAATAAATATTTTTTAGACATAAAATTTTATTGGGAAACTTATTGCAATTTTGAATTTTAAATGGTAAAATTAAATAGAATAAAGAGGTGTTTACAGTGAAAGATTTTATTATAAATTTATATGCTAATAAGTACTTTCCTATTTATTTAGGGGTGGTTATAATTGTACTTCTTATAGCATTTTTTATTGTTTTTTTCTTAGGAAAGAAAGATCAAAAGAAAATCGAAGAAACTCAAAAACTTAATTTAGAAAAATTAAAAGATATACAAAATAATACTATGGCTACAAATAATGAAGTGAAAACTAGTGTTCCGGTACAAAATACTCCAGCCCAACCTAAAGTTGCACCAGTAATAAGTGCACCAGAAGTTAAACCAGTAACTGTTAATGAACCTATACAAACTCCAGTAGCATCAGTTAATGAAGTAAAAACTGCTCCTGTAGTTGAGCCTGTTAAGGTTACACCAGTTATGGAAGTTAAAAAGGATATAGTAGTGGCACCATCAGTTAAAGAAGTGCCGCCGGTTATTCCACCTGTAATGGAAATAAAACCTACTATCGAGAATACAAAACCTGTTATTGATGATGATGTATATAGAGTTAATAAAAAAGAAGAAGAAACTGTAAATAGATTAAAAGAACTTTCATCTTCGTTAGATAAAGAGATGAAAAATTTGGAAACAAAACCTTTGATAACTCCAGAAGTTCAAAAAGAAACTACTGAAAAACCTAAAGTAATGAATGTATATAGCTCAGTATATGTCCCAAATAATAATGTAGCAACTCCAGAAAAGGTTGAAACTCCAGTAGTGGAAAATAATGATGATTTTGATGATACAATGGAAATTGAACTTCCAAAACTTAAAACTGAAGAACCTGTTTTAAAGGATAATACTTCAGATTCACTAAATTTATTATAATTAGAAAGTGTTAAAACTTTCTTTTTTTTATAAACTTGACACTTAAAAAGCAAAATTGTGTAAAGTGAAGTTGATAAAATTTAGTTTTTTATTTATAATAATTTAAGGTGGTACTATGGTAAAAAAATATGATGAATCATCTATTAAGATTTTAGAAGGCTTGGAGGCTGTTAGAAAAAGACCAGGTATGTACATTGGTTCAACAGATAAAAGAGGTCTTCATCATTTAGTGTGGGAAATTGTTGACAACTCAATAGATGAAGTAATAAATGGTTTTGGTAACTATATAAAAATAGTTATAAATAAAGATAATTCAATTACAGTAGCGGACAATGGCCGTGGTGTACCGATTGGAATGCACGCTTCAGGAAAAAGTACTCCTGAGGTAATTTATACAATGCTTCATGCGGGTGGTAAGTTTACTGAAGATGGTTATAAAGTTTCCGGAGGTCTTCATGGTGTTGGTGCCTCTGTAGTAAATGCTTTATCAAGCTCAATGACAGTGGTAATTTATCGTGATGGTAAAATAAGTGAAATTGATTTTGAAAATGGTGGTAAAGTAAAAAATCCTCTTAGGACAATTGGTGAAAGTAAAAAAACAGGAACTATTGTTAAATTTAAACCTGATGATGATATTTTTAAAAATCTTCAGTTTTCATATACAACAATTTGTGAAAGAATGCAAGAAAGTGCTTTTTTACTTCCCGGTCTTACAATCGAAGTTATTGATGAAGCAGATAAAAAAGAAGTTAAATATCATTATGAAAATGGTTTAACTAGTTTTGTAGATTATATAAATGAAGATAAAACAACCCTTCATAAAGTAATAAACTATTCTGGAACTAAACAAGGTATTGAAGTAGATGTTGCTCTTCAATATACTGATACTTATCAAGAGAATATTTTATCATTTGTAAATAATGTTAAAACTAGTGATGGAGGTTCACACGAAGTTGGTTTTAAAACAGGAATTACTAAAGCATTTAATGATTATGCAAAAAATAATAGTATTTTTAAAGGTAAAGATTATTCACTTGATGGAGCAGATGTAAGAGAGGGTTTAACTGCAGTAATAAGTCTTAAAATACCTGAGGAACTTTTACAGTTTGAGGGACAAACAAAAGGAAAACTTGGTACTCCAGAAGCAAGAAGTATAACTGAAAGTATAACTTATGATAGTTTGAAGTTTTACCTTGAGGAAAATAAAGAGGTTGCTCTTAATATACTTGAAAAAGCAATGAAGAGTAAAACTGCTAGGGAAGCTGCAAGAAAAGCAAGAGAAGAAGCTAGGAATGGTAAAAATAAAAGTAAAATAGAAAAAAATTTATCTGGAAAACTTGCTCCTGCCCAAAGTAAAAATCCTAAAATAAATGAACTTTTTATAGTCGAAGGTAATTCAGCAGGTGGTTCTGCTAAAGGTGGAAGAAATCGTAAATTTCAAGCAATACTTCCTCTTCGTGGTAAAGTTATAAATGCTGATAAAGCAAGTAGTGAAGATTTATTTAAAAATGAAGAAATTAATACATTAATTTATACAATTGGTGCTGGTGTAGGTCAAAGTTTTGATGCCAGTGAGTCAAATTATGATAAAGTAATAATAATGACCGATGCCGATGTAGATGGAGCTCATATCCAAATACTACTTTTGACATTCTTTTATAGGTATATGCGTGGTCTTATTGAAACAGGACACTTATATATAGCTGTTCCTCCACTTTATAAAATTGATTATGGTAAGAAAAGATTTTATGCTTATTCAGATGAGGAACTTGAAAACATAAAAAGAGAAAATTCTGGTAAATATGCAGTACAAAGGTATAAAGGACTTGGTGAAATGAATCCAGAACAACTTTGGGAAACAACAATGAACCCAGATACAAGAATGCTTATTAGAGTAAATATTACAGATGCCGCTCTTGCAGAAAAAAGAGTAAGTACATTAATGGGTGATAAAGTAGAACCTAGAAAAGAATGGATAAACGAAAATGTTGAGTTTACCATGGAAGATAATTATAGGGGGTAAAATATGGAAAATGAAATTTTAAAAAGAATACAAGATTATGCCCTTGAGGAAATAATGGGTGATAGATTCGGAAAGTATGCTAAAGAAATAATTTTAGACCGTGCTATTCCAGATGTTAGAGATGGTTTAAAACCAGTTCAACGAAGAATACTATATGCAATGTATAAAGCAGGAAATACTTCCGACAAAGGTTATATAAAATGTGCTGCAACAGTTGGTGATGTTTTAGGTAAATTCCATCCGCACGGAGATTCATCAGTATATGATGCTATGGTAAGAATGAGTCAATGGTGGAAACAAAATCATATTTTAGTCGATATTCATGGAAATAATGGCTCAATGGATGGTGATGGACCTGCGGCATACCGTTATACTGAAGCAAGACTTGCTAAAATAAGTAATGAACTTTTAAAAGATTTAGATAAAGAAACAGTATCTTGGGCTCTTAACTTTGATGATCGTTTCTTAGAACCTACAGTACTTCCTGCAAAATTTCCTAATTTACTTGTAAATGGTGCGAATGGTATTTCTGCAGGGTATGCTACAAATATACCTCCCCATAATTTAGGAGAAATAATTGAGGCCACTATAAAAAGAATAGATTCTCCATCATGTAGATTAGAAACAATTTTAGAAATTGTAAAAGGACCAGATTTTCCAACTGGTGGAATAGTCGAAGGTAAAGAGGGAATAATATCTGCTTTTACAAAGGGAACTGGTAAAGTAATTGTTAGAGCAAAAACAGAGTTTAAAAAAGAAAAAGGTAAAGAACAAATTATAATTTCTGAAATACCTTTTGATGTAAATAAAGCTGCTCTTGTAAGTAAAATTGATTCAATTAGAATTGATAAAAAAGTTGAGGGTATAAGCGAAGTAAGAGATGAAACTGATAGAGAAGGTTTACAAATAGCAATTGATTTAAAAACTGGTGCTAATAAAGAATTAATTTTAAATTATTTATTTAAAAATACTGATCTTCAGATAAGTTATAATTATAATATGGTTTCAATTGTAAACAGGAGTCCTAAAGTACTAGGAATACTTGAAATACTTGATGCTTATATTGCACACTATAAAGATATTATTATAAAAAGAACTACATTTGAACTTAAAACTTATGAAAAAGAATTTAATATTGTATCAGGACTAATGAAAGCAATATCAATTCTTGATGAAGTAATAAAAGTAATAAGAAGTTCTAAAAATAAAGCGGATGCAAAAGAAAATTTAGTTAATAAATTTGATTTTAATATAGAGCAAGCGGAAGCAATAGTAACTTTACAACTTTATAGATTAACAAATACTGATATTGTAGTTTTAAAGGAAAGAGCCGAAGAACTTCAAAAGTTAATTGAAAGATGTCATGAAATATTATCTGATGAAGGCGTTTTAAAATCACTTATGAAATCAGAACTTAGAGAAGTTAAGAAAAACTATGCAGTTCCAAGAAAGACTGAAATTAAAGATGAAATAACTGAAATAAAAGTTGATTTAAAAGATATGATACCTAAAGAGGATGTTGTTGTTGTTGTTACAAATGATGGTTATATTAAAAAAGTTCCTATGAAGTCATTTAAAGCGGCCACTGATGAAACAACTTTAAAACCTGGTGATTTTGTTAGAAATATGTTTGAACTTAATACAAGAGATTATATATTATCATTTACATCTCTTGGAAACTATTTATTTATTCCAGTACATACAATAACTGAATGTAAATGGAAAGATTTAGGTAAACATATAAGTAACCTAATAATGATTAAAGAAAACGAAAGAATAATTAATTCATTTATTTTTGAAAAGGGTACATCTTTAGTATTAACCTCAAAAGAGGGTATGATTAAAAAAGTTAGAATGGAAGAGTTTGAGGTTTCAAGATGTTCTAAACCAATGACGGCAATAAAACTTAAGGATAATGATGAACTAATAAGTATTCAAAAAGAGGGTAAGAAAACCTTAATTTTAACAGATAATAACTATTACTTATTGTTTGAAACAGGTGAAATCCCAGAGGTTGGACCTAAAGCATCAGGTGTAAAAGGATATCCTATAAAGGATAATAATGTTATATCATCCTCACAAATTAATGATAGTGATGAATACATTAATATTTTTACTAATTTAAATACTGCAAAAAGAGTTAAATTATCTGAACTTGTAGAGTTAACTAGAAATAAAAAAGGTAAAGAAATAATTAAAAAAAATAAAACTAAAGATTATAGAGTAATATCTGCATTTACCTCAAATGTTAGAACAATTAATGTTATTAAAACAAATGATGATGTTAATGAAATAAAAAATAGTGATATTCCTATTATGGATTCAAATAGCTTTGGAAGTACATATACTAAATTAAAAGTTGTTAATGTAAAACCAAAATATGAATTTGAAAAAATAGGTAAAACAAAAGAAATAAATCTTCCTAAAGAAGAACCTAAAGAGGAAACTCAAATATCATTTGAAGATTTTACAAATAGTTTTAAAATATAAAAAATAAACACTCAATAAATTGGGTGTTTTATTCATTTTACTATATTATTTTCATATATTTATATTGGTGATATCATGAGTAAAAAAGATGATTTTAAAGAATTTGCAAGTAAAAATCCTAGTCTTGCTAAGTACATAGAAAACGGTGAAATGTCATGGCAAAAATTTTATGAACTTTATGATATTTATGGAGAAGATGAAAGTGTATGGAGTAAATATAAAAATAGTGAAAGAAATGCAGAAAGTAGTTTTAAAATAAATGATTTAATAAAGGGTGTTAATATAGATACTATTAAAGAACATATTACAACTGCTCAAAAAGCATTAGATTTTGTTCAAGAACTTACTAGTAAAACAGGTGGAAATGTTCCTAAAGCGCCAGTTACACCAAGACCACTTAATAAATTTTTCGAGGATTAATGAATAAAAGTGTACTAATTTCTTTAAAAGAAAATGAAAAATTATTTTCACATTTTATGGAAAATTCATATTATATAAAAGATTTAAATCGTAATCCAAATTTTTTTAAAACATTTGAAAGTAAAATGAAGGAAGTTTATAAAGAAAGAACCTCTGATAAAATAAGTAAAGCAATTGACACAGTTGATATGATATCATCAATAATTGACACAATTAAGTAAAAAACATCTTGAAAAAAATTTTTTAGTATGCTATTCTTAATATAGAAAGGATAGCAAATATGAGAAATAATAAAAAAGGTTTTACATTAGTTGAACTTCTTGCTGTAATCGTTATTTTAGCGGTTGTTATGTTAATTGGTATTACTTCAATTGGACCATTAATGGCTAATTCAAGAAAGTCGGCTTTAAGAAGTGATGGACTTGATTTAATGAATGCTGCCAAAACAGCTTATCAAGCAGAGGCTTTAAAAACATCTCCGGATTTTACTGCAACTAGTACAGTCTGTATGACAATTGACTGGTTAGAGGCTCAAGGCTATACTGAAAACAAACAAAATTACAAAGGCTCAGTATTAGTAAGTTATAATTCAGGATCATACACCTATACTTATTGGATTGCTAACGGTACTTATGCATTCAAAGGTGCAGATGCCAAAACAGCTTATGATGATGATAATAAAGTTAAGGATTATGCAGATTCAGACGATGCTGATTTAAACTCTTGTGGTCAAGCTTCTGAAGGTAAAACATGTACTGCTGTTAAAGGCACTGATGGAAAATATACATCATCATCTTGTAGCTAAAAAACTCATTTGAGTTTTTTTTTATTTTGTGATATTCTTTTAGTATGGAGGAAATAAAATGATAATAGGCTCACATGTAAGTTTTAATAATGGACTTTTAGGTTCTGTTAAGGAGGCCATCTCATATAATGCAAATACATTTATGTTTTATACTGGTGCTCCACAAAATACTATAAGAAAAGAAATAAATGTAAATAATGTAATCGAAGCTCATAATCTTATGAAAGAGGCGGGAATAAATATAGAAAATGTAATATGTCATGCTCCTTATATAATAAATCTTGCAAATAATATTGATGCAAATAAATGGCAATTTAGTATTAACTTTTTAAAAAATGAGATTAAAAGATGTGATGAACTTGGTATAAAATATATTGTTGTTCATCCAGGTGCGAGTGTTTCTCTTGATAGAGAGGTTGCTTTAAAAAATATTGTTGATGCATTAAACTATGTTATAAATGTTGATACTGATGTAATTGTACTTCTTGAAACAATGGCTGGAAAAGGTACTGAATGTGGTAAAAACATCGAAGAAATAAAATATTTACTTGATAATGTAATATTTAAAAATAAAATTGGTGTATGTTTAGATACTTGTCATTTAAATGATTCAGGAGTAGATATTGCAAATTTTGATTCTTATTTAAAAGAGTTTGATAATTTAATTGGTATAGATAAAATAGGATGTATTCATATAAATGATAGTAAAAATCCTTTGGGAAGTAAAAAAGATAGACATGAAAATATTGGTTATGGTTATATAGGATTTGATAATCTAATTAATGTAATATATAATGATAAATTAAAAAATGTTCCAAAAATACTTGAAACACCTTATGTTGAGGGCTTCCCTCCATACAAATTTGAAATTGAAATGATAAAAGATAAGAAATTTAATCCAAATTTAACCAAAGATGTTTTAGCGTATTATAAAAATCTTTGATATTTAGAAAAGTATTCAATATATACTTTTTTTATTTTTTCAAAATTATTACCTTTATATTTATTTTTATAACGATCTATTTTAAATAAACTAGGATTTTTAAGCATTTCTTTATAATTTTTTTTAACAAAATCATAAGTAAAAGTAAGCTCATCATTATCTAAAAAAACATTTTTACTTTTAGCAAATTTATTTACATCATCTTTAGTAATACCTTTCATAAAATTATCTATCATACCAAACATTTTTATCACCTAATATATTGTATGATTTATTTTATTTTTTGAATACTATTAATATGAAAAAATTTTTATTATTATTTAAATTTACTATTATTATTTTCTTTATTTTTATAAGTGTATATTTTATTTATAATCGTAAATTATTAAATAGATATTATCAAGAAAGACTTATTTTTAAAACAAAAAAATTAGTAAGCATTGATGATGGTTTAAGGGGGAATATCTATGATAAAAATGGCATTTTACTCGTAGGTAATAAAAAGGTATATAATCTTACTTATCATTATAATGAAAATGAAGATATTTTGGAAATACTTAAATTTCTTTATAATAATTTTAATATAAATAAAGATGAATTTTTAAAAAAAGTTAATAATAGTTATAAGTATGAAGATATAATTTTAAAAGATAATTTAGATGAAAAGAAAATATCTTTAGTTTTAAATAGTGGTGTCAAAGGACTTTTTATTAAAGAAAGTTTTGAAAGATTCTATCCATATAAAGATACTTTAAAAAATGTATTAGGTTCAGTCGGTCCTATTCAAAAAGAAAATAAAAATTATTATTTAAAAAAAGGTTATAAATTATATGAAAAGGTAGGTATTTCTGGTTTAGAAAGAGAATATGAAGAATATTTAAAAGGAACAAATGCAAAATATAAAGTAAATAATGATAATAGTTTAACTTTAATTTCTCATGGTAAAAAGGGTAGTGACTTATATTTATCTATTGATATAAATTTAGTTAATGAAATAAATACAATTATTAAAGAGGAACTTGTTAAGGCTAAAAAACATCTTAATACACAGTATTTAAATGATGCTTTTGTAATCGTAGGAAATCCTAAAACATCTGAAGTTTATTCCTTAAATGGACAAAGATATTTAAATGATAATACTTTTACTGATATTAGTTTAAATAATATTAATAGTGCTTTTACAATGGGTTCTGTAGTAAAGGGAGCTACGATAAGTGTTGGATACAAATATAATCTAATTGAAAAAGGTAAAAAGATTTTAGATGGTTGTGTAAAACTTAAAAATAAAACTGAAAAATGTTCTTTTAAAGAACTTGGTTATTTAGATGATGTTAGCGCCCTTAAAATGAGTTCAAATTATTATCAGTTTTTAATAGCAATTTCACTTTTAGGAAAAAAGTATATCCCCAATATGGATCTAAATGCAAGTGAAAAAGAATTTAATATTTATAGAGATATGCTTTCTTCGTATGGCCTTGGCATTATAACTGGTATTGATTTACCTAACGAAAAACCAGGTCTTAAGGGAAATATTATTAGTGATGACTTACTTTTAAATTTAGCAATAGGGCAGTATGATACTTATACACCTATTGAACTTTTTAATTATATTAATACTTTAGCAATGAAAGGAAAAAGAATTAGTCCTTCACTTGTAAATGAGATAAAAAATAATGACTTTTTAATTTATAAAAATAAACATGAGGTAGTGGATAATGTTCAAATTTCAAATGATGACTTTAATCAAATTCATAAGGGATTTTATGAAGTAATGAATAATGGTACAGGTTTAGGATTTATGAATAAAAATCTTTCTCCAGCAGGTAAAACTGGTACAAGTGAATCTTTTATTGATACAAATAATGATGGTAAAATAGATACAAAGACTTTAACTCTTACAATGGCTGGTTTCTTTCCATATGATGATCCGAAGGTATCTTTGATTGTTGTTTGTCCAAATACCTCGCATAACAATGGTAAAAATAAAGACTATATATATTATTTAACAAGCAAAATTTCTCGAAGAATTACAAATATTTTTAATGAACAAAAAAATAGTTCCAATTAATGAAACTATCTTGATTTGTTTTGAGATTGTTCTAAATAGGCTGTATTAATTTCATGTAAGTTACCAGTAACATAGTTTTCTGTCAAAAAAATTGTATAATTATATTCATTTTGTAAATCAGTTAAATCCTCAATCCACGCACCATATTCATTAATAAGTTTATTTAAAACATTATTTAATGCAAATGAACTACTTTGCTCGATGGAATGTGCCATTTCATAAGTGATATCTTGAAGAACTTGAGTAATCTTGCAATTAAATCCTATGTCATTAAAACTTCCCATACCACAGAAAAGGCTCGTATATTTAGAAATATTATTATTTTCAAAATATGATTGGCGTGCCTCTTGAACATATTTTAACCACCAACCATCTTCATAAGTTTCTAACATATAAATAAGTTCATTTAAATACTCTAAAAAAGTATCTTTCATAATGCCTCCTTTGTTTAAGATATATTATAAACTAATTAACTTTTCTTTTCAAGCGTTTTTTCTAAATTAGTAATATGGCTCAAATAAAGACTATATTTATTATTTAACAAGTAAAATTTCTCGAAGAATTACTGGTATTTTTAATTAACATTATGAGAATTTATGATACAATAAGTTTAAAGTAGGTGTGAGCTATATGTTTTCAATTATTGTTTTAATTCTTTTATTATTAATTACATTTGGTGTTTATAAAATTTGCATTTATTTAAATGAACACAATAAAAAAGTTAATAGTATACTTCTTAAACTATTTTTAAGCAGTATATTTATTTTTATAATACTAATTTTATATTTTGAAATAGACGGTTATTTAAATGGTGCAAAAGGATTATTTTGTGATTCTTCGATTTCAAATTGTTATGAATATAAGTTCAATGGCCTTCTTTTTAACATTTATAATATGCTTCGTAAGTATTATTGGATGATAATAGTATTTGTTATTTCTTTATTCTATGTAATTTTATCTAAAATAAAATATAAAGTGAAAATTATTAATAATAAAACATTGTATTTTTCTATCATTTTGGCTATCTTATTTATTTCGTTAATTTCATTTTATGGAGAAATCTTTTCTAGAGCATATTTTCATTTTAATAAATATAATTATGAATTAATTGTAAATAATTATGATAATAATATTTATCAGATTCATATATATGATAAAAGGATAAATGTCATAAAAAGGAAAAAAATACTATGCTTTGATGTATGTGAACCAATATATAATGGTGAATATGAAATAAAGTTTTCTAAAGAGGCTATGAAAAAGATATATGATTATGTTAATGATGTATTTAATGGTGAACATGAAGCAAATTTAAGTAAAATAATTTCATTAGACAATATTACTGATGAAAATGAGAAAAAAATAATTATGTCAATTATATTAAATAACGAAGATTATCCTATTATCACTAATGATAAAAAATAATAAAAGGACCGTTAATTACGATCTTTTTATTATTTTAATGAAACATTATTTATAATATATCTTAGCAATAAAAAAATATGAAATTAATTTAACTTCACACTTTCATTTGGTTCTAAAAACTTTTGAGTTATTTCATGTAAATTACCTGGAACATAGTTTTCAAGTAGGTAACTATAGAAGGCAAGTCTTTTTTCATTTTCTTGATAATAACTTATATCTCTATTATTTTCATTGCAATCTTTAATCCAATCAATATCGTGTTTTACAATTCTATCTAATATTTCATAAACATCAGTATAACCATTTTTATTTATTTCATAACCCATATTTGATGTTATGGTTTTAATTAACTGTGTACAGTCATTTTTAAAGATAGAATCACTGAAACTTCCCATACCACCGAAAGCTCTTAAAAATTTATCAATGTCATTTTCATCACGATATTTTATGTAGGCTTTTTCCATCCATTCTGCCCACCAACTATTTTCATATTCTTTTAACATATAAATAAGTTCATTTAAATACTCTAAAAATATTTCTTTCATATTATCCCCCTTAACTGATATGATTATACCACAAATTTTGTAAAATGTAAAGCTAGTGTAAATATATTAAGAGTTGAAATTATTTGTTATAATTTCAATTAATTTTTTTGTACTAAAACTAGGTAAATGTTTATTAGAAATAGCAAAGCCAATATATCTTTCAGGAATATTTTCTTTTATTTTAAGAGAAAATATTTTGCCTTCATTTAAGTCTTTTTGAATAAATTCTTTTACTGCATAACCAATACCAAAACCAGCTTTACAAAATTCTGTAACAAGAGAGTAACTTGCAAGTTCGATGTTTGGCTTTAAGGTTATGTTTTTTTCTTTCAAAAAATTATCTAAAAAGTTTCTTGTGTTGGAACCTTTTGCTTGAAATATTAAAGGGTAATTTTTAAGCTCATTTAAAGAAATAACTTTATCATTAAGTTCACTATATTTTTTACTTGCTATAAAAACATCATGGATTTTTTTACATTTTATTATATCAATGTCATTTCCATAATCTTTATCATTCAAATTTAAAAATACAATGTCAATTAATCCATTTTTTAGTTCATTAATAAGATGTGAAGTAATACCATTAGTAATTTGAATATCTATTTTAGGGTATGATTTATTAAATATTTCTAAATAAGAAAGAAGAAATTCTTTGGTTAAAGTTGAATTAATACCAATTTTTATAACTCCAGTTTCTAAATTAATTAAATCACTAAATTTATTTTCTGCACTATTTATATATTCCATGGCTTTGGTAATATAACTGTAAAATTCTTTTCCTTCTTCGGTAAGAATAACGCCTTTTTTAGTTCTAACAAATAAAGTTCCTCCGAGTTTTTCTTCGAGAAGTTTTATAGTTTTACTGATAGCCGGTTGTGATATATGTAAGTTTTCACTTGCTTTAGTAATATTTTGCTCCTTAGCAACTTCATAAAATATTTTGTAGTATTCTAAATTAATATTCATAATAACCTCCAGTTATGATTAACATAACAAATATGTATTTTTATTATATATAATTTTGCTTTATAATACAAGTGAAAGGAGAAAAATTATGTATAGTCCACATGATAGTGAAGAAATATGTAAGTTAATGGATGACTTTAAGTATGATAGAACTAAAACATATGATGTATTAAGTAAATATGAAAATAATGTAGGCATAGAAACTTTAAATAAAATATATTTTAATAATATTATAAAACCATATAAAGAAAGTGAGAAAATAATTGATATGCATGCTCATACAAATGCCTCGGATGGAGATTTAACTTCTTTAGAGTTAATTCAATTGGCAATTGCTAAAAAGATTGGAATTCTTGCTATAACAGATCACAATACAGTTGAGGGACTTAAAAATATTGATAGTCCTTTAATATCTGATAGTGGTATAAAAATTATTAATGGTATAGAATTTTCTGTTAAAAGAACTATAGGTCAAATGCATATTTTAGGTTATGGAATAGATATTTATAATGAAACTTTAAACAAAAAGTTAGATGATATTAAATCCAATTGTATAAATAAAGTTTTAAGTATTTTAGAGGTATTAAAAAATGATTATAATATTACTTTTAGCTATGAAGATATTAAATCACTTATAAATGTTAATCATAATCTAGGAAGAGTGGATGTTGCGCATCTTTTAATGAAAAATGGGCTTGTTCAAAATATTCCTGAGGCTTTTGAAAAATATTTAGTAAGTGCTTATGAAAAAGTAAGAACTATTAATAAAGGTTTAACTTATGAAGAGTGTATAAATTTAATTTTAAGTAGTGGTGGTATTCCTGTACTTGCTCATCCTAAAACTTTAAAATTAAATGAAAAAGAATTTTTAACCTTATTAAAAGACTTGCTAAAAAGTGGTCTTATGGGAATGGAATGCTATCACAGTAGTTTTACTAAAGAAGAAATGGCATATTATTTAGAAATAGCAAATAGATATAATTTACTAGTAAGTGGTGGTAGTGATTTTCATGGCAGTGCAAAACCAGAGGTTAGTTTAGGTACTGGTAAAAATAATAATCTTTATATTAGAAAATTATCTATATTAGATAAGTTAAAGTGAATAATTTAAAAATGTATGATATAATCATATTATGAAACAAGATAATAATAAAAAAATAACAATTGGACTTTTTGGTGATTCATTTTTCCCTATGGCTGATGGGGTAATTATGGTTATGGATAATTATGCACGAAGACTTTGTAAATATGCAAATGTAATTGTATTTGTACCAGAGTATTTAACTAAAAAATATGATGATAGCGTTTTTCCTTATAAGGTTGTAAGGTGTCATTCTGTAAAGGTGCCATTTTTAGATTATTCAGTATCTATACCTAAATTAGATGCAAAGTTTATGAGAAAACTTAATAAATATAAACTTGATATTGTACATGTGCATTCACCTTTTACTTTAGGAAGGGCAGGACTTGCTTATGCAAAAAAACATCATGTACCTTGCATTGCCACAATGCACTCACAATTTAAACAAGATTTTCAAAGAGCAGTAAAATCTGATATACTTGCCACTAAACTTAATAATAATTTAATGAAATTTTTTAATAAATGTGATGAATGCTGGGCTGTAAATAGTGAAGTTGCAAGAATTTATTATGAAGATTATCATTATAAATGCTTACCTAAAGTTATGAATAATGCTACAGAGATGCTACCTGTAAAAAGCGAAAAAGAAGCTTTTAATTATATAAATAAAAAACATAATATTAAAAATAATGAAAAAGTATTTTTATTTGTGGGTAGAATTAATAAATTAAAAAATATATTTTTTATTGCCGATGCTTTAAAAGCAGTTAAAGAAAAAGATAAAAAATTAAAATTTAAAATGATTTTTGTTGGTACTGGTCAAGATGAACATGATTTATTAAGTTATATAAATGAACTAGGAATTAGTGATAATGTTATAATGGCGGGTAAAATTACTGATAGAGAGGAACTTGCAAAATATTATGCAAGAGCAGATTTATTTTTATTTCCTTCACTTTATGATGCATCCTCAATTGTACAGATAGAGTCAGCCTCTCAAAAAACACCCGGAGTATTCTTAAAGGGAAGTGCGACAAGTGCTACAGTAACTGATAATGTAAATGGTTTTATAAGTGAAAATACTATTGGAGCATATTCAGATAAAATTATTGAAGTTATGAATGATGACAAACTTTTAAATAAAGTAAAAGAAAATGCTTTTATAGATTTATATGTAACTTGGGATAAGAAAGTTGATGAAGTATATAGAATTTATTTAGAAAAAATTAAAGAAAATAAGCATAAAATCCTTTAAAAACAAAAAAAACACACTTTTTTTAAACAAATTTCAAAAAAAGTGTTCACAAACGCAAAAATTTATGGTAAAATCTATATTGTCTTTGAAGAAAGAAAAGAACTTTCTTAATGACGGAAGGATAGCGAAGTGGCCAAACGCGGCAGACTGTAAATCTGTTCCTTCGGGTTCGATGGTTCAAATCCATCTCCTTCCACCATTTCAAATATTGCCTCGTAGCCAAGTGGCAAGGCATCAGACTTTGACTCTGACATTCCGATGGTTCGAATCCATCCGAGGCAGCCATTTCAATATTATGTCTTGTTAGCTCAGTCGGTAGAGCATTTGACTTTTAATCAAAGGGTCTGGAGTTCGAATCTCCAACAAGACACCATTTAAAAAAATAATTTCCTATATTGGAAATTTTTTTTAATGAATAAATTTCTTTTATTTTAGGGAAAAATAGTGTATAATCTATTTATATGGAGGCTACATGAAAGACTTAAAAGTAATATTTATGGGAACACCTTTATTTGCAGTTCCAGTACTTGAATATTTAATAAAAAACACTAATCTTGTTTTAGTGGTAACTAAAAAAGATACTTATGAAGGAAGAAAAAGAGTTCTTACTTATTCACCGGTTAAAAAATGTGCTTTAGAAAATAAAATTGATGTAATAACACCAGATAAAATCAAGGATGCATTCGAAGAAATAAGTGAGATTAATCCAGATATTATCATAACTTGCGCATATGGAAAAATAGTACCTGAATGTATTTTAAGTATTCCAAAACTAGGATGCATTAATGTTCATGCTTCTCTTTTACCAAAATACAGGGGTGCATCTCCAATACAAAGTGCTATTTTAAATGGAGAAACTAAAACAGGCGTAACTATTATGTATATGGACAAAGGTATGGACACTGGAAATATAATTTCAATGGAAAGTGTTAATATAGATATTGATGATAACCTTGAAATATTATCAAATAAATTATCTATTTTGGGGGCAAATCTTCTTGAAAAAACATTACCATTAATTGTGAAAAGAGAGAATGAAAGTATCCCTCAAAATAATGAAGAAGCCACTTATACAAAACTTATAACTAGAGAGGATGAAAAAATAGATTTTAATAAAGATGGAAAAGATATTATAAATCAAATAAGGGCTTTTGCTCCATCACCTTATGCAAACTTTATTTTAAATAGTAAGGAAATAAAGGTATGTAAAGCTTCATTTATTAAAAAAAATAGTGAAGTAGGTAAAGTATATGCAAGTAAAAATAATTTAGAAATTGGTTGCAAAGATGGAGTAATAAGTCTTGAGATAGTAAAACCAATGGGTAAAAATGAAATGAATATTAAAGCATTTTTAAATGGTATTGATAAGGAAAATTTATATGTTAATAATTAAAATGTTAAAAAAGAAAGATCCAGATAATAATTTTGTTAAACTATGGGAAAATAAAAGATATCATGCATTAGTATGTTTGGGATTATGGTTTATATTTTTCATATTTGTCTTTTTAATCGTAGTAATTCCTTACAATAATGCTTTAAAAAATTTACCTAAAAATAATGAAACAGAAAATATTACTACATTTGCTAGTATGAAAGAAAAACTACTTAATAGTGAATATAATTATAAATATACAGTAAATACTTCATTAGGTAAAACTGTTTATACGGGAACTAAAACAAAAGAAAATATTACTGGTTATAAAGAAAATAGCGAGGGACTTATTAAATATGAAATTAATAATGAAGGTATATTCCAAATAAATATGGATGAAAAAATTCCTTTAGAAAATTTATATTTAGGTTTAAATGAAAATTATTTAGACATTCAAAAAATTTATGATTTAACCTCTACATTAACGGAAAATATAAATGAAGAAGAAAATGAAATAATTTATGAAAATGATAATATAGGAATAATATTTAAAATAGATGAACAAAATATTTTATCTATCAATATAAAAGATAATAATGATGATTATTTACTTGAATTTTATAATATAAAATAGAAAGGAAAGATTATGAAAAAGTTTATGTTAATATTTGTTAACCTACTTACAATGGTAAGAATAATAGGTGTTTTTATGATGATTCCTGTATACTTTAATTATGGAGGATTATATGCTGCTATTCTTTCAATATGTTGTTATCTTACAGACTGTATTGATGGTTTTCTAGCAAGAAAATTTCATGTTGCTACATTTTTTGGGAGTATGTTTGATGGTGTAGCAGATAAACTTTTTTCTTGCAGTAATTTAATAATTCTTTTTAAAGTAACTAAATACTCAATTGCTTCGATTATTTTTGAACTTGCTGTTGTTTTAATTCAATTTATAAAGTTTCAAAAAAATATCAATGTTAAAACATCAAAAATTGGTAAGATTAAAACAATTGTTATGAGTATTACAGTTATATTAATATATCTTGTAACAGATATTAATAGTTTAACTTTTTTAAGTAATGATTTTATAAATTATATTAATAAAATAAACTCAAATATTTTATATTTAACTTTATTTACACCATTATATATATTTCAAATATTAACTTTATATTCTTATTTAAAATTTTTAAGAACATATGACACTACTTCAAAAGAGGATATTCCTGTAGTTGATATTAATTTAAAACCTAAAACAAGTATTAAAAATAGATGGGATAACTTTGTAACTATTTGGCTAGATAATGACTTTTATGAAAAATATAAAGATTCTCAAGGCCTAAAAGGTATTAGAAAAGAAATTAAACATAACGATAGAATTTAGTTATGTTTTTTTATGCATTACTTTACACTTTTGAATGTGTAAAATAAATGTAAATAAAATACCGTAAAATGTCAGTAATGTGTAAAAAAATTTTACTTTTTTATAGAAATTTAACAAAAAAAGGAGGAAATCAGAAATGTTCTGGTAATAAGTATAGTGAAAGGAGAATTTAAAAATGACATTGAAAATAATAAAAAGTGTAAAGTAAAAAAATAGTTATAGAAAAAAGAAAATATTATGCAAAAAACTATGTTTACTAAAAATGAATTTATAAATGATATTTATATTCGAAGAATATTTTCTAATTCAATAAATAAAGATTACATAACAAAGAGTTTTAGTTTCTTTTTAAAATACACTAAAATAATAGACAATATGCTAAAAATTTAGTACAATTTTCTTGTATGGAAAATATATTTAGTTTTACAAAAAATGATTTAATTAAAAAGTTTGAAAGTGATGGTAAGAAAAAATTTATGGCATCACAAGTTTTTGATTGGTTATATGATAAAAAAGTTTATAACTTTGATGAATTTACAAATATTAAAAAAGAAAATATTGAATATTTAAAAGATAATTTTACTACTGATTTTATTAAAATAATTAAAGTTGAGGAAGATACTGATGTAAAAAAATTCTTATTTGCTCTTGCAGATAATCAAAAAATCGAAGCAGTTTTAATGATGCATAATTATGGCCTTAGTGTATGCGTTTCCTCTCAAGTTGGCTGTAATATGGGATGTAAATTTTGTGAAAGTGGAAGACTTAAAAAAATAAGAAATCTTGAGACATATGAAATGGTGCAGCAGATTATATTAATATCAAAATATATAAAGCAAAGAATAGATAGCTGTGTAATAATGGGTATTGGTGAACCATTTGATAATTATGATAATGTAATAAATTTTATAAGAATAATAAATGATCCTAAAGCACTTAGTATTGGAGCAAGACATATAACCGTTTCTACATGTGGAATAGTTCCAAAAATAAAAGAGTTTGCTTCACTTGACCTTCAAGTTAATTTAGCAATATCACTTCATGCACCAAATGATAAAATAAGAAATGAAATAATGCCAATTAGTAAAGCATATAATTTAAATGAACTTATGGATGCTCTTGATTATTACTATGAAAAAACACTTCGTAGAATAACTTTTGAATATGTTTTATTATCTGGAATTAATGATTCAAAAGAAAATGCAATTGAACTTGCAAATTTAATTAAAGGTAAAAATGCTTATGTAAATTTAATAAATTATAATGAAACAAAAAATATTGATTTTAAAGAAAGTAAGAAAATTAATGAATTTTATGATATTTTGAAGAAAAATGGAATAGATGTTACTGTTCGTAGAAAGTTTGGAAATAAAATTTCTGCTGCATGTGGACAACTTCGTAGTAAAGAAGTATAGATAAATTAACTAAATAATGGTATAATTTTTATGAAGATAGGTGATGAAATGAAAACATTTTATTTAACTGATGCAGGCAAAGTCCGAGGTCATAATGAAGATAGTGTTACAATACTTAAAAATAAAAGTAACGAATATCTTTTGATGGTGGCTGATGGTATGGGTGGACATCGTAAAGGTGAAGTTGCTTCGATGATAGCAATAACTCATCTTGGTAAAAGATTTACTGAAATAGCAAGTATTGGTACAAAATATGATGCAGTAAATTGGCTTAATGATAATGTAAGTGAAATTAATAAGAATATATTAGATTATACAGTAGAACATTCTGATTCATTAGGAATGGGTTCTACTTTAGTAGTCGCAATTCAAACTAAAGATTTTTTAATTTTTGGTAATATAGGGGATTCTTCGGGCTATGTTATGAAAAATAAAAAGCTTCATAAGGTAACAAAGGATCATACTTTAGTTAATCTTTTGGTTGAGGCTGGTAATCTAACTGAGGAAGAAGCAAAATATCATCCAAAGAAAAATGTACTTATGCGTGCTCTTGGAGCGACTGAAAAAGTACAAATGGATATATTTGATGTAGACATGAATAATGAGGGAATAATGCTATGTTCTGATGGTCTTACAACAATGCTTGCTGATGACCAAATAGAAAAAGTATTGATAGATGAAGAATTAGATGCAGAAGAAAAAGTGGTTAAATTAATTCAAAAATGTAATGCAAGAGGAGGCTTTGACAATGTGTCAATTGCTTATCTTGAAAAGGACGAAGGTGATAATTAGTGATAGCAAAAGGTCAAAAAATTTCTGACCGATATCAAATAATAAAATCTATAGGCGAAGGTGGAATGGCTAATGTTTACCTTGCTTATGATACAATACTGGAAAGAAATGTTGCAGTTAAAGTTTTAAGAGGTGATCTTGCAAATGATGAAAAGTTTGTTAGACGTTTCCAAAGAGAGGCTTTACAAGCATCAAGTTTATCCCATCCAAATATTGTTGAGGTTTATGATGTCGGCGAAGATAATGGCGAATATTATATTGTAATGGAGTATGTTGAGGGTAAACACTTAAAAGGTCTTCTTAAAAAAAGAGGTAAACTTACTATTCCTGAAGTTGTAGATATTATGATTCAGGTTACAAGTGGACTTACGGTGGCTCATGATAGCTACATAATACACCGTGATATAAAGCCACAAAATATAATGATACTTGATAATGGACTTGTAAAATTAACTGATTTTGGCATTGCCCTTGCAATGAATTCAACACAGCTTACTCAAACAAATTCGGTTATGGGGTCAGTTCATTATTTACCTCCGGAGGGAGCATCTGGTAAAGGTGCAACACTTCAAAGTGATATATATTCACTAGGAATACTTATGTATGAACTTCTTACTGGTAAACTTCCGTTTCGTGGAGAAACAGCAGTGGAGATTGCGTTAAAGCAACTTAAAGAACCAATGCCAAGTATTAGAAAAGAAATACCTGATATTCCACAGTCAATTGAAAATATTATTTTAAGAGCAACAGCAAAAAATCCTAAAAATAGGTATGCTGATGCTAGAGAAATGCATGATGATTTATTAACATGTTTAGATGAATCAAGAAAAAATGAAATTAAAATTAGTTTAAAATATCCAGAAATTGATTTAGATGATGGAAAGATGTTAAAACTAAAAAATGAAAATCTTACAAAGAAGGAAAGTGATGAGATTATAGCAAAGCGTATAACCCAAAAGGATATTAATAAAAATCAAAATAAATCGATAGTAATTTTACTATCAATATTTACAGGAATTGTTGTACTTATTACAAGTATAGTAGTATTACTTCCTAAATTAACTAAAAAGGCACAAGTTACAGTGCCTGATGTATCAAATATGACAGTTGTTAAAGCAATTGAAACTTTACAAGAGGAAGGGTTTACCGTTTCACAAAAACAAATTGAAAAATCCTCGACTGTAATTGATGAAGGAAAAATAATTTCAACTTCACCATCCGGAGGAACTAAACATAAAAAAGGTTATGAAATAACTTTATATGTTTCTACAGGAAGTAAATCTGTTGAAGTCGAAGATTATACAGGTAAAAATTATCTTGAGGTTAAAGGTAAACTTGAGGCTTATGGAATTAACGTTATTATTGAAAAGAAAGAAATGGAAGTTGATACAGATGAAGATTATGAAACAAATATAATTATGGATCAATCTATTAAAAAAGGAGAACATCTTTCTAAAGGTGATAATATAACTTTATATATTCCAGATATTAAAAATCTATACCCTGATTTTACTGATGGAACTTATAGTGTAAGTGATATAATTGATTTTGCAAATGAATATAAATTAAAATTAAAATTTATTGATAAAGATAGTAAAACTATTTCTATAACAAGTGAAAATGCAAATGAATACTCTGATTATAAGATACTTACTCAAAACAGAGCAGTGGGAACTAAAGTAACAGAAAATGCCTCATTTACAATTAAAATAGATGTTAGTTCTTCATCAGAAAGTGGCTCAGATAATAAAACTTGTAAAGAAGAAGGTTTATGTTAAACGGGATAATAGTTAATATAAATTCTAATAGATTTAAAGTTTTAGCAAATGATAAAGAGTACATATGCTCCGCTAGGGGAAAATTCCGTAATGATAAAATTACTCCCTTAGTCGGAGATAATGTTTTATTTAATGAAAAAACTTTACAAATAGAAAAGATTCTTGAAAGAAAAAACTTTTTATTAAGACCAATGATTGCTAATGTTGATATAGCTGTAGTAATTACTAGCACAAAAGAGCCTGATTTAGATTTAAATTTACTTGATAAACTTCTTACAGTTATACATAAGAATAAAATTAAACCTTTAATATGTTTTACAAAAACTGATTTACTAAATGAAGAAGAAAAGAAAAATTATTTAAATATTAGAAAATATTATGAAAAATATTATGATGTACTTGATAATACAGAAACTACAAAATTCAAAAAAATTATTCAAAATAAAATAGTTGTTTTATGTGGACAAACAGGAGCTGGTAAATCTACTTTTATTAATAAGATTGATAATAAATTAAATCTTGAAACTAATGAAATAAGTAAAGTTTTAGGAAGAGGTAAACATACAACAAGAATGGTTTCTTTATATAAAGAAGATGGCTTTTTTATAAGTGATACTCCAGGTTTTAGTAGTCTTTCATTAGAAAATATTTCTTTTGAGGATTTAAATAATGCTTTTGTAGAGTTTTCAAACTTTAAATGTAAATACAATGATTGTAATCATATTAATACACAAGGTTGTAATATTGAAAATAATAAAGAGATACTTCCAAGTAGATATGAAAATTATAAACTTTTTCTAAAGGAGATATATGAAAATCGCAGTAAGTTATTTAAGTAGTAATGATTATAAAGACTCTATTAAAAAGATAGAAAATTCAAAAGCTGATTTTGTGCACTGTGATATATGTGATGGCTCATATGTTAAAACAAATAAATTTAATAAAGAAGACTTTCTTAATTTATTTAATAGAGTAAATAAAAAGTTAAATGTACATCTTATGGTAGACTTCCCTAAAAGATATGTAGATATGTTAAAGGGACTTAATATTGATGAAATAATAATTCATAATGTAAAAGATACTAAAGACATTATAGAGTATATTAAATCATTAAATATTAAAGTAGGTATTGCTATAAATCCAGATGATAATGTAATGGATTATATAAAATATTTTTCTTTGGTTGATGAGGTTCTAGTTATGAGTGTAAATCCAGGTAAAGGAGGTCAACCTTTTTTAAGAAAGGTTATTCCTACCATAGATTATCTATATAGCGTAAAAGATATCTATAAATTTAATATTGCTATTGATGGTGGTATAAATGATGAGACTATTAAACTAGTTAAGGATAAAGTTGATTTAGTTATAAGCGGTTCATTTATTACAAATAGTGATAACTATAATAATCAAATTGATAAATTATTAATGTAAGACAAAAAAAGTCTTACATTTTTTTAATAAACAATAATTTGTATATTATTATAGAATTATGATAATACATTGTAAAAAATACAAGGTAAACATCTTGCATAAATGTATAAATAAATGGTATATTATAAGTAGGTGAACGTGAAGGAAGTTCGCGTTACCCAATTTCTTAGATAGCGCTATCTAGCTATAATAGATTTCAAAACATGGTATAACCATATAATGATTTCTATCATAATCTGGACGGCGCGTTTTATATATTCTGGGTAGCTATTCCAAAATAATAAAATGATAATCAAAATTACTACTCTTTCGAGTTTCTTTTTGGTCATTTACCGTTCCTCCTTTCATCTAGTGAAAAATCTTGGTGCACCAAAACCCCTAGAAAAAATTAAGAAGGTAACGCCATTTCCAGCACGTTCGAGTAGTTATTATACATATAAAAAAATCAATTGCAAGTACTTCGACAAAACATGCCAAAATAAGACATAAAAAAGATGCAGATAGCACCTTTAAACACCAATTTTAATATTTCTTTTTTTAAGAATATATTTACGAAGATAATCAATAGGGAAGACTGTTAAAGATAAAATAAGACAGAATAATAATTCTTTGAAAGTTAGTCCATAAGTTCTAAATAAATTTCCTCCATAATAAATAATATAAATTTGAGCAAAGAAGATAAAAGCATTAATAATTAAGAAAACTTTATTTTGCAAGATATGAGCAAAAATATTTAATCTATGTGTACGGGATGCAAAAGAATTACAAATACCCATAAAAATAAATAATGCAAAGTAAGCTGTGTATAAGAATTTATCTCCCTCGGAATTTCTAATAAAATGTCTAATAATTGGTAGTTTTAAAAATAATAAACAAATTATAGCACAATATGTTCCATTAACTATAATTTGATTAAACATATATTTATTTAAAATAACTTCATCTTTAGTTTTTGGTTTTTCATTTAAGTATTCCTTAAGCGGAGGTTCATAAGAAAAGGCTAGTCCTGCAAAAGTATCCATAATCATATTAAGCCATAACATTTGAATTATAGTAATTGGTGTAGATATTCCCAAAAGGACTCCAATTATGGAAAGAATTAAAGCACAAACATTAACAGTAAGCTGATAGATAATAAATTTTCTTATGCTTTTAAAAATTGTTCTACCATATAAAATTGCTTTACAAATCGAAGATATATTATTATCTAAAATGACTATATCACTTGCATCTTTAGCAACTTCAGAGCCACTTCCTAAAGCGAATCCAACATCACTTTTTTTAAGGGCAAGAGCATCATTAACTCCATCACCAGTCATACCTACAACAAGTTTATAAGACTGAAGAATACTTACAAGTCTACTTTTATCTTGAGGTAAAGCCCTAGCAATAATACAAAGGTTAGGGTATAGATTAATTATTTGCTCATCAGTAAGTACGGAAAGTTCATTATGAGTTAAAGCAATAGATTTATCATTATAAAGTCCAAGTTCTTTTCCAATACTTACAGCTGTTTCTTTGGCATCACCAGTAATCATAATAGTTTTTATACCAGCATTTTTTATTAAATCTAAACTTGGTTTTGCCTCAGGTCTTAAAGTATCTGCGATAACAATTATATTAATAAATACTAGGTCATCTTTATTTTTGCCATATGCATTTACAAGTACTCGATAACCTTTTGAAGTATAACTATTAACCATACTTTGAATAAAACTTTTTGAAATAAATTTTTCTTCATTACCAGATAAACTTAAATATTTTTGACATTTTTCAAGAAGTACTTCGCATGCACCTTTATAAAAATAATAGTCTTTTGTTTGAACCATACTATATTTATCTTCCGAAGAAAATAATTTTTTATTTATTATTTCATCATTTATTTGCATGTTTCCTGTAAATCTTTTTATTGCTCTATCTGTGGTATTTCCACCAATGATTTTATCATTATCAAAAACACATTCATTATTTAAATATAAAGATTTAGTTAAAATATCATAATATTTTTCATAACATTTTAATTCATTTTTATTTTGAAAACATTTACCATTTTTAGCTATTATATACTTTACATTTAATTTACCCATTGTAAGAGTTCCAGTTTTATCACAAAGAAGTACATTTAAACTTCCACTTGTTTCTATACCTACAAGTTTACGTACTAATACATTATCCTTAAGCATTTTCTTCATATTAGATGAAAGTACTAAAGTAATCATCATAGGAAGTCCTTCGGGAACTGCTACAATAATGATAGTTACAGTTAAAGTTAGAACATAAAATAAATAGTTAAGCATAAGTGGTATATTTTTAATTGTTTCAATAATAAGTTCTAAATTAAAATTATTTTTAACAACAATTTGCATAAAAAGGTAGGCAAAACTTGCTAAAAAGGCTCCAATATAACCAAGTTTACTAATACTTTTTGCAAGTACTCTAAGTCTTGTTTTAAGAGGACTTTCACATGTTTTTTCTTGTACACCGGAGGAAATACTTCCCATAAATGTTTTATCACCAATTTCCGTTACTTTTATTTTAGCACTACCTTTATATATTGTACTTCCACTATAAACTTTATCACCAATTTTTTTATTTACTTCCTTACTTTCACCAGTAATAAAGGATTCATCAACTTGTAAACTTCCTTCCTTAATAATACCATCTGCACATATTTTATCTCCAGAAGCAACTTCGAGTAAATCATTTATAACAATTTCTTTTGAGAAAATAGTGGTAAGTTTTCCATTACGATATACTTTTGTGGATAATTTACTACTTTCTTCGAATAATCTTTCAAATGCTTTATTAGAACCATATTCACTTATCGAAGAAATAAATGATGCTAAAAAGATTGCTATAACAATTCCAAGTGTTTCATACCAATCAAAATTTTTAAATAAAAAAACTATTTTAATAGAAAGTGCTATTAAAAGTATTTTTATTATTGGATCAGATAATGACTCCAATAGTATCTTAAAAAATGTATTACTTTTCTTTCTTGTTATTTCGTTACTACCATATTTTTTTCTTAACTCTAAAACCTCTTTATCATTTAGTCCCAAAGTAAAATACCTCCATTTAAGTATATTAAAAAAATCAAATATAATGACTATTTTACACATACTTTACATTTTTAAAAAAGTATGCTATAATTAAATTACTTAAGGGGGGAAAAGTTAATGAAAAAAAGTACATATTTTATTACTGTTTCTGTTATGAGTATACTAATTTGTTTAATTTCTGGAGCACTTTATGCATATTGCAAAGATATTAATATACATAATTATTCTTTAGATAAAATTAATTCAAATAATGTAGAAATTATAAACATTAATAAAGAAATAGCTAAGAAATAAGGGGGTTATTATGAATACAAAAAAAGTAACTATAATTCTTATTACTTTAATTGTTATAGAATTTTCTATAATTGGAATTTTTATAAAAGATTATAAAAATAGTCTTGTTACAGTATCAATAGTTAATGATAATAATATAAAGTTATCAAATGCCTTTACAAAAGTTAAAGAAGATACAGTTAATAAAGAAGTTGATAATAACAAAAAGATTACTATTAGATTTTATAATATAGATAATAATAGTTCCTCTTATAAATCAAATATAACTATTCCAAATGAAGAAATAAATCCAAAAGAAGTAGAAAAGAATATTGATCCAGTTAAAGAAGAAAAAACTATTATTAATGACATAGTTATACCACAAGATTCTAAAGAAGATATTGTAAATGAAAAAACTATTACAATCGAAGATAGATCTAATGGAGAGTGTGCTATGGCATTAGAATTTTATTATCAAGATTATTATTTTACTTGTATAAAAAGTCATAATGTAATTGTTACAGTAAATGGTAAAAGTTACACTATTAAAGAAGCCTTAAATAATAAAATAGTTACAATGGATGAACTAATTAATGTAGGCTTTAAACCACTTAAAAAGAATACTTATGCTATAAAATAATCTATTTAAAGAACTCAAAATAAATTAAAAAATTTTGAGTTTTTTTATAACCAAAATTTCTCACTATCTCAGTATTTCCCTTGTTCGTATGGGATTGGAGGATAATATGGAAAAAAGTAAAATAACAAAATCACTAGCAATATTTGCATCAGTATTATTAATAATTATTATAGGAGTTGCTTCTTTTGAATATTTTTGAACATTTAATGTTAATTTAAATAATAATGTAGCAGTAAAAATTAATGTAGTTTCACCTGGTGATGCAATATTTATTTCAAATGCTACTCAATTAAATTTACAAGTTCTAACAGCAACATGAGTTTTACAGCAGTAAATAATGAAATAGTAGCAGCCTCAAATACTGCAACACTTACAGTAAATTTAACTGGTGCAGCAAACCTATTTACAATATGTACATATGATATAGTTTATGAATATGATAGTAACTCAAATGTATATGGTAAAAGTCCGACAACAAAAAATGTTAATAAATAAATCACATTACAAGTATCAAATGTATATGGACAAATAATAATAACTATTATTTGTATACAAACCAATATTATTGGTCCGGATCGCATTGTTGGTTCCTTTTTAATGGATGTACGTATGGGTTTAGTGTGAATTCGTCTGGCTTTTTTGGTGGCGATTTTGTTGGCAATGAGCACGGTGTTCGCCCTGTTATAAGTTTATCCACTGAAAGTAAGTTACTTGGAAGTGGAACATATAACGATGTTTACACAGTAAGTTAGAAATGTTATAATCTTTCTTGAAAAGGAAAGATTTTTTTATGGTTAAAATAGGTAATGTAGAAATAAATGGTAAGATAGTACTTGCTCCTATGGCTGGAATAACAAATAAAACATATCGTATGATATGTAAAGAGTTTGGTGCTGCTTTAGTAGTAGGTGAAATGGTATCTGATAAAGCTATAATGTTTGGTAATGAAAAGACTAAAAAACTTTTAGATATGGATGAAAGAGAAAGACCAATATCACAACAAATATTTGGTTCTGATAAAGATAGTTTTTGCACTGCGGCTAAAAAAGTTTATGAATATATGCATCCAGATATTATTGATATAAATATGGGGTGTCCTGTACCTAAAATAGCTATTAGATCACAAGCAGGTAGTGCACTTTTAAAAAGTCCTGAAAAAATATATGAAATAGTAAAAGCTGTAAAAGAGAGTGTTCCTTGTCCTGTAACTGTTAAAATAAGAAGTGGTTGGGATGAAAATAGTATAAATTGTGTGGAAGTTGCTAAAATATGTGAAAAAGCTGGCGCAAGTGCAATAACTTTACATGCAAGAACCAGAAGTCAAGGATATTCAGGTCATAGTGATTGGTCTTTAATTAAAAAGGTTAAAGAAAGTGTAAATATATCTGTAATTGGAAATGGTGATGTAACATCTTGTTATGAGGCTAAAAAAATGCTTTTAGAAACTGGTTGTGATTTAGTAATGATAGGAAGAGGACTTCTTGGAAATCCATGGCTCATCAAAGAATGTAATGATTATTTAAATGAAGGAAAATTACCTAAAAAAGTTACTTATAAAGAAAAAATAGAAATGATGAAAAGACATTTAACTAATTTAGTTTCTGAAAAAGGTGAAAAAAATGCAGTACTTGAAATAAGAACTCATTTTCTATATTACTTAAAAGGTCTTGAAGGTAGTAGTGAAATAAAAAATATGATATGTAAAGAAACATCTTATGAAAATATTATAAAAATACTTGATAATTATTTAAATCAATTGGATAATTTATTATAAAAAAAAGGCTTTATGGCCTTTTTATTTGATTTCTAAAATAATTTCATATTCCTGAAGTATTTGTTGAAGCATCTTTTTATTCATATAATAGTTTTCATTATTATAACGAAGTATTAAATAATCATCTTTATTTTTATTAAATAGGGTAGTTTCTTTATTACTATCAATTTGTTTTAAAATATTTTGAACTTCATCATCAGTAAGCTCTTTTTTAAAGTCAATATGGTAACCATGAAGTGGATCAAAAATATAAAAATAATCTGTATAATACGCATAAACTACATTTGATTTTGTTATATATAAATAATAATTTTTATCAATATCAGTTTCCTTTAAAAAGGTACCTTTATCTGTTAAATTATTTCCTTTGGTGGTTTCACCAAAATTAACTCTTACATAATAATCTTGATTATAAATTTTATCAAATTCATTTTTCTTTTCACTTCTTATAAAGTAAAATACCATAAATATTATTAATATTGTTAAAAGTATTGAAACTATTAATATTAAAGTGCTGTTATTTCTTACTTTTGGTTTATCTAAATCACTATTTTTCATATTATTCCTTTACTAAATTTTTAGCAACTTCATTTACAGGTCCAGCACCAATTGTTATAACTAAATCATTTTCTGAAACTATATTTTTTATATGTTTTTCAATTTTATCAAATGAATCTAAATAAATTACATTTGGATTTTTTTCTTTTATTAAATCTACTAAATCACTTTCTTTGACATTCCAAATATTTTCCTCTCTAGCGGGGTAAATTGGAGCAATTATAATATTATCAAAGTTTGAAAGTACATCAGCAAATTCTTCTAAATGCTGAATTGTTCTTGAATATGTATGTGATTGAAATATAGCATAGTCTTTATTATGTTTTGTTTTCTTTACTGAATCAAGTGTTGTTTTAATTTCACTAGGATGGTGAGCATAATCATCATAAACGAAGGCACCATTACATTTACCTAAAAATTCAAATCTTCTTCCTACACCTGTGTATGAAGAAAGTCCTTCCTTTATAAAGCTAATATCTATATTATAAAGCCTGCACATTGCAATTGCGGCAAGTGAATTATAAATGTTATGTTTACCCGTTACTGATAAAGATATTTTATCTATATATTCATTATCAATATATAAATCATAAGAAGGGTGTCCTGCATCATCATATTCTATATTTTTTGCCATATAATTTGAATTATTATTAATACCATAAGTTATTTTATTATAACCATTTGCCATTTTAATTGTATTTTCATCATCATTATTTACAATTAAATTACCATTATTATCAAGCTTATCTGCAAATTTTCTAAATGAAGAAATAATACCATCAATATTTTTAAAAAAATCTAAATGATCATCATCAATATCTAAAACTATTTCACTTGTAGGGTAAAAGTCTAAAAAACTATCTACATATTCACAAGATTCTGCAATAAAATATTTTTTAGTTCCAACATTATAATTAGAATTTATTATAGGAAGGTGAGCACCAATCATTATTGTAGGATTAAGATTTGCTTTAACAAAAATTGTACTAACCATACCTGTTGTTGTGCTTTTACCATGGGTTCCTGAAATACATAATACATTTTCATATTCTTTCATAAGAATTCCTAAAAATGTACTTCTTTCAAAAACTAATTTATTATTTTCTCTTGCATATTTTAATTCTTCATTATCTTCGTGAATAGCAGCGGTATAAACAACTATATCTGCATTTTTAACATTTTCTAAATTTGGTTTATTACTTACCTCGATGCCTTTTTCATTTAATGATTTTGTTATATCAGTAACTCCAGCATCATAACCAGTAATTTTACAGTTAAATGATAAAAGTATTCCAGCAATACCACTCATAGAGATACCACCTATACCTATCATATGAATTTTTTTATTTTCAAACATTTTTATTCTTCCTTTCAATTATATTATACTTTAAAAAAGATTAGATAGCAAATGAGTGACGATATAATAAAATAATTTTTTTATCTTTAATATCTATTATACCTTCCTCCTTTAAATTTTTGAGTTCTCTATGCATTGCACTTCGATCAATTGCTAGAAAATCTGCAAGTTCAGAAAAAGAAATAGTTAAATAAATTATACTACTTCCATGAGCTTGACTTTCAATATCAAAATATTCAAGAAGTTTATCGCGAATTGTCTTTTTAGATATTATCTGAAGCCTATCATTTCTTTTCCTAATTTTATCATTTAAAATAATCATAATATTTTTTAAAAATGTATTAAAATATTCTTGATTTAAATTAGTATTTATTACTAAATCATAGTCAAATACTAAAACTGTTGTTTCTTCGTTTGCAATCATATCATACTCTTTGTTATATAAATATGATAGGTTAGAACCAAAAATGTCATCTTCGTAAAGCTCTTCGATTATAAGTTTATTTCCATTATAATCTGTATGAATGATTTTAGCATTTCCCTTAATTATTATACCAATTATATGATCTTTTAGTATTTTGGATATATTATCATTTTTTTTAAAAGTATAGTATAATCCTTCGAGATAGTTAATTAATTTATTTTTCTCTTTATCAGATATTTTATCAAATAATTTTATCATTTACACCTCTCATGTAAAATTTTATCATTTTTTTAATTATGTTGCAATTGCAACAATACATTTTTAAAAAATGTGTTATAGTTTAGTTATGTTAGAGGAAGGTGGATTTATGAAAATAGTTAAAAGAGATGGACATATTGTTGATTATTGTCCAGAAAAAATTGAACTTGCAATTAAAAAGGCAAATGAAGAAGTTGCTGAAGAAGATAGAGTAAGTGACATTCAAATTAGAAATATTGTAAAATATGTTGAAGGATTAAAGAAAAAAAGAATGCTTGTTGAGGACATTCAAGATATTATCGAATATAGATTAATGGCTCTTGGAAAATATGCTCTTGCAAAAGAATATATAACTTATAGATATACAAGAGAATTAGTAAGAAAAAGTAATACAACAGATTTATCCATTAAAGAATTAATTGATGGTGAAAGTGAATATTGGAATACAGAAAATTCTAATAAAAATGCTAAGATAGTTACAACTCAAAGAGATTATTTAGCAGGTATTACCTCAACTGATATAACTCGTAGATTTTTACTTACTGAGGATATTGTAAAAGCTCATGATGAGGGTATTATTCATTTCCATGATGCTGATTATTTTGCTCAAAATGCACTACATAATTGTGATTTAATTAACCTTGAGGATATGCTTCAAAATGGGACAAATATTAATGGAGTTATGATTGAAAAACCTCATAGATTCTTAACTGCAATGACTATTGCTACACAAATTATTACTGCTGTATCATCATCACAATATGGAGGATGTACTATAACTCTTACTCATTTAGCACCATTTGTTAGATGTAGTTATGAAAGATATTTAGATAAATATAAAGCAAGAAAATTTAAAAAAGAAGATGCTGAAAAATATGCAAAAGAAGATTTAAAAAAAGAAATTACTGATGGAGTTCAAACATTCCAATATCAAATAAATTCAATGACTACGACTAATGGTCAAGCACCATTTTTAAGCGTATGTATGTATCTTGGAGAAACTAACGAATATAAAGATGAACTTGCAATGATTATTGAGGAAGTTTTAAAACAAAGAATTCAAGGTATGAAAAATGAAAAAGGTGTTTATATTACACCAGCATTTCCAAAACTTTTATATGTTCTTGAGGAAGATAATATTAAACCGGGTAGTAAATATTATTATTTAACTCAGCTTTCCGCTAAATGTACTGCTAAAAGAATGGTTCCAGATTATATTTCTGAAAAGATTATGAAAGAACTTAAAATTGATAAAAATGGAAATGGTCAATGTTATCCTTGTATGGGATGCCGTAGTTTCTTAACTCCATATGTTGATGAAAAAGGTAATCCAAAATACTATGGTAGATTTAATCAAGGTGTTGTTACTATTAATCTTCCTGATGTTGCACTTTCATCAGATAAAGATATGGAACTATTCTGGAAAATATTTGATGATAGACTAGAACTTTGTCATAGAGCACTTCAAATAAGACATAAAAGACTTTCAAAAGTTACAAGCGATGTAGCACCAATTTTATGGCAACACGGAGCACTTGCAAGACTTGGTAAAGGTGAAAGTATTCATGACCTTTTACATCACGGTTATTCAACAATTTCACTTGGTTATGCAGGACTTTATGAATGTGTAAAATATATGACAGGACATTCTCATACTGATGAATCAGTGGGTAAAGAATTTGGCTTAAAAGTAATGCAATATATGAATGATAAATGTAAAAAATGGAAAGAGGAAGAAGATATTGATTATTCAGTATATGGAACTCCAATTGAATCAACAACATATAAATTTGCTAAATGTTTAAAAGATAGATTTGGTGTTGTTAAGGGTATTACAGATAGAAATTATATTACTAATTCATATCATGTACCAGTATTCGAGGAAATTGATGCCTTTACTAAATTAAAACTTGAAAGTGAGTTCCAAAAACTTTCTCCAGGTGGAGCAATTAGTTATATTGAAACTCCAAATCTTGAAAATAATTTAGATGTTGTTATGGAGGTAATTGAATACATTTATAATAATATTATGTATGCTGAACTTAATACAAAATCAGATTATTGTCAAGCATGTGGTTATACTGGTGAAATCTTAATTGATGATAATCTAGAATGGTATTGTCCAAACTGTGGAAACAGAGATCATGACAAATTAAATGTTGCACGTAGAACTTGTGGTTATATTGGAACTAACTTTTGGAATAAAGGTAGAACCGAAGAAATAAAAGAAAGAGTAATGCACATAGATAATAAGGATGCTTAAATATGAGATATCATAAAATTAGAAAAATGGACATTTCTAATGGACCAGGGGTAAGAGTTTCAATATTTATGCAAGGATGTGAATTTCACTGTGAAAATTGTTTTAATAAAGAAACTTGGGATTTTGATGGAGGAAATGAGTTTACTGAAAAAACAATTGAGGAAGTGCTAGAACTTTGTTCAAAAGATTTTATAACTGGACTTTCTATTTTGGGTGGAGAACCTTTACATCCTAATAATATTGAGGGTACTACTAAACTTGCTAAAGACTTTAAAGAAAAATACCCTAATAAAACTTTATGGGTATGGAGTGGTTTTCTATTTGATAAAGATTTAAAAGGTAAAGAAGTATTAAATTACATTGATGTTTTAGTGGATGGTCAGTTTGTAAATAGTCTTCATAATCCAACTTTAAAATGGAAAGGATCCTCTAATCAAAGAGTAATAGATGTTCCAAAAAGTCTAAAAGAAAATAAAATTATAACTATTGAATAACTAGAAATTAATCTAGTTATTTTTTTATATCTCAATGTAAAACAGTTTACATTTTTTTAATTGTAAAATAATGTCAAATAAATTATTTGAAAATGTCAAAATTATGTAAAATTTTAATCTTTTTAAAGAAATTTAACAAAAAAAGGAGGAAATCAGAAATTTTCCGGTAATAAATATATATGAAGGGAGAAAATATAAGCAAGATGATTTTAAGCCAAGAAATGCTATATAAAGATATCACGGATGAATTAATAAAAATGGCTACTCCAAATGATAATCCAATACCTGAAATATCTAGATATTTAAAATATAATTTAAAAAATGCATCTTTTGATATGAAAGATATAACTGATATTGAAAGAATAACATTAAAACAAATTCAAAATAAAATAGGTGGACAATTTAATATGATACATAGAGTTCAAGAAAAAGGTGTGAGAACTCCAGATGCTGAATACTATAATAAATTATTACATACATATAAAAGATATTATGATGTAAAGGCACCTAAAAAAAGTAACAACATTAAAAGCAAGAATTGTAAAATAACCCATGCTTTTGATCAGACAAAAAATCAAACAAAAAATGTAATTATTTCACTATTAAGGGATGAATGTGATTTAACAAATATTGAAGCAGTGCATCAAATAACAAAAGCATTAAATAGACCTAAATATTCATGGCTAAATAATGTTGTTTTAGTGGGCAAAGATGATTTGATAAAAATATACAAAAAAAAGAAGCAACCTTGTTGTGAAGTCAACGCTTTTGCCTCTTTAATAACTACATTGTAGCATAAAAACTATAATGTGTCAAATCGGAGTATACCATAATTTGATAGTTTCCTAGTTTTTGAAACTACATTTTAAACCATGTACTCCGACTATTAATATTATAATCAGAAAAAAAGGAAAAATGATAATAATTTTAGTAATTATGCTATTAAAACCTAAATATAGTCACATTAATTAAAATTACACAAAAAGAAATTAAATAACATTGCTAAGTTATATTCTTTTTATTAAATGTTAAAATCTATGGTATACTATATATATGGGAGTAAGATATGCTAGATAAGTTAATAGTTAAGGGAACAGAAAATTATAAATGTTATGATATATTAAAGGATTTATATGCTAATAATTCTGAATTTAAAAAAATTGTAGATGAAGGTATTGAAAGTGGGAAAGTATCTGGTTTTTCACAAGGTTTATGGGAAAAACTTGATATGCAAAATATACGTTCAAGAGGAGTAAATTCATTTTGTGAAGTATTTAGAGATGGTGCTAATTTAGGTTACTGCACTGTATGTGCTAAACAAGTTAGTTATTCATTTGATAATCCTTATTTATGTGGAGGCACAAATAAATTTTTAATTGGAACAGTTAATTCTCCAGATGGAAGACATACATGGATTGAAAATGAAAATAAAATAATTGATACAACATTTATGCTTGTTATAGCAAAAGATTATGTAAAATATTTTGGTTACACTTTAGAAAATAGATATAATCCAAATATTGATCCAATATATGTAAATGCAAAAGAATTTACAAATGATAAAAGTTTAAGGAGGTAAAAATGAAAAAAATAATTTTAATTGATGGAAATAATTTGATGTTTCGAAGTTATTATGCAACTTTTTATAGTGGAGCAAATATGAAAACAAGTACGGGACTTCCTACAAATGCCTTATTTTCCTTTACAAATATGATTAATAAAATAATTAAGGATGAAAATCCATCATATGTAGCCGTGGCTTTTGATATTGGTAAAAACTTTCGTAAAAAAGAATTTTCTTTTTATAAAGAGGGTAGACAAAACACTCCAGATGAACTTAAAATGCAAATGCCTTATGCAAGAGAAATTCTTACGGCAATGGGTATAAAATATTTAGAACTTGAACCATATGAAGCAGATGATATTATAGGAACTTTAGTTAAAATGTGTGCTAAAGATGCTGATTTTGATGCTACAATAATTTCATCAGATAAAGATTTACTCCAACTTATAAATTTTGAAACTGATGTTAAACTTCTTAAACAAACAGGCTTTATTCGCTTTAATGAAAAAACTTTTAAAGAGGAATATGGAGTAGATCCTATTAATATGATTGATTTAAAAGCTTTAATGGGAGATAGTTCAGATAATATTCCAGGTGTTAAAGGTATTGGTGAAAAAGGTGCTATTAAACTTTTAAAGGAATACCAAACAATTGAAAATTTATATGAACATATTGATGAAATAAAGGGTAGTACTCATGATAAACTTGTTACCTTTAAAGAGGATGCTTTTATGTCAAAAAAAATAGCCACTATATATTGTGATGTTCCTCTTAAAATATCTTTAAATGATTTGAAATATGATGGACCTAATAATGAACTATTATATGATGTATTTTCTAAACTAGAATTTACTTCACTTTTAAGTAATCTTACAAAAGAAAAAAAGAATGAAAAAATAAATTTTATTTCAGTAAATGAAAATATTAATGTTGTAACAAATGATATAGTTTCTTTATATATTGAATGTGATAATGAAGATTATACATGTGCAAATATAGTAAGCATCTCATTATACGATGGTAAATTTTTCTACTTTTTTTCTAAAGAAAATATTAAATATTTAGATTTAACTAATAAAAGGGTAGTATGTTTTGATAGTAAAAAATGCCAGTATTTATTAAATAAAAGTTTTGATGTTTATCTTGATTATTCACTTTGTTCATATTTAAATGGTGATAATATTAAGGATGATATTTCATTTACCGCAATAAAATGTGGTTTTGAAATACCAACAATAAATAATTTACTTAAAATTTATGGAACAAATGAATATATTCAATATGAACTATTAAAGGTAAAATTCTTATTTGAAAATTATGAGAATAATTATAATCTTTTGAAAGAAAATAAACAAGAGAAAATTTATGAAAATATAGAACTTCCACTTTCAAAAGTGCTTCTTAAAATGGAAAAAGAGGGAATTAAAGTATCAAGTGAAGTTTTAGATAATCAAAAAGAAGTTATTTCTAAAAAACTCGAGGAAATTACTGCAAAGATATATGAGTATGCAGGCGAAGTATTTAATATTTCATCTCCAAAGCAACTTGGAGAGATTCTTTTCGAAAAGATGCAAGTAGGTAAAGGTAAAAAAAATAAAACTAGCTATAAAACAGATGAAGCATCTTTAGAAAAACTAGCAAATGTTCATCCAATTATTAATTTGATTTTAGAATATCGTGGTTTATCTAAATTAAAATCCACTTATATTGACGGCTTAAAAGAATATATAGTGGATGGTAAAATTCATACAATATTTAAACAAACTGTAGCAAGAACAGGAAGACTTTCTTCAATTCATCCAAATCTTCAAAATATTCCTGTTAAAACCGAGGAAGGAAAACAAATTAGAAAAGCATTTTTACCAAGTAATGATGTATTTCTAAGTTTAGATTATTCACAAATAGAGTTAAGAATTCTTGCCTCAACAATAAATTCTAAACCAATGATTGATACCTTTAATGCGGGTGGAGATATTCATGCAAAGGTTGCTGCCGATATTCATAATAAAGATATAAAAGATGTTACCAAAGCAGAAAGAAGTGCTGCAAAAGCAGTAATATTTGGAATTGTATATGGAATAAGTGGTTTTGGTCTTGGTGAAAATCTTCATATATCTAAAAAAGAAGCAGATGAGTTTATTGAAAAGTATTATCATCTTTACCCTGAAGTAAAACAGTATATGGAAAAAATGATAGAATTTGCTAAACAAAATGGTTATGTTTATACAAATTATGGAAGAAAAAGAGTTATTAGTGAAATAAATGATGCTAATTTTATGGTTAGAAAATCAGGTGAAAGAATGGCTATTAATACACCAATTCAAGGTAGTGCTGCCGATATTATTAAAATGGCAATGATTAAAGTTGATGAAATATTTACAAAGGAAAATATTCAAAGTAAATTAGTGTTACAAATTCATGATGAACTTATATTTGATGTTAAAAATGAAGAACTAGAAAAAGTTGAAAACATTGTAAAAGATGCAATGGAAAATATAGTTAGTCTATCAGTGCCACTTAAGGTAAGTACTGATGTTGGAACTAATTGGTATGATTTAAAGTAAGGAGGAAATATGCCAGAACTTCCTGAGGTAGAAACAGTTAGAAATTATTTAAAAGAAAACATTTTGAATAAAAAAATAATTAATATAGATATTTTATACCCTAAAATGATTGAAAATGATATAAATGAATTTAAGAAAAAACTTATTAATAACTTTTTTATTGATATTCAAAGAAAAGGTAAATATTTAATATTCGTACTTGACAAATACTATTTAATATCACATCTTCGTATGGAAGGAAAATTTAATATTAAACCTATAAACGAAGAAGTTTCTAAACATGAACACGTTATATTTTATTTTGAAAACTTCACATTAAGATATAATGATACTCGTAAGTTTGGAAGAATGAAATTAATTAATAAGAATGATCTTGATGATTATTTTAAAAATATTGGACCTGATGCAAATAATGTAGAGTATAATGATGAAATATTACATAAAATAAATAAATCTAATAAATGTATAAAAACTATTTTACTAGATCAAAGTATATTATCTGGTATTGGAAATATTTATGCTGATGAAATTCTTTTTAAAGCAAGAATTAATCCCTTTATGAAAGGTAAAGATATTAGTAAAAATGATTTAGAAAATATTTTAAAATATTCTAAAGAAATATTAGATGATTCAATTAAACATAAAGGAACCACTATTAAAAGTTATACATTTTCTTTAAATCATGCTGGTAGTTATCAAGACTATTTACTCGTTCATAAAAAAGATGGTAAACATTGTAAAGTATGTAATGAAATAATATTAAAAACAAAAATTGATGGAAGAAGTACATATTATTGTAAAAAATGCCAAGGTGTAAAATGAAAAAAGAAATAATATTAACTTTATTAACATTTATATTTCTTTCTATTGGAGCATATTTTTGTTATAAAAAGAAAATTGAAATTAATGATATTAAATCACCAGTTAATTCTTTTTTGTATATTAATTATGATAATAATTATATAAATTCAAATATAGATTTTTTAGATAAAAAGACTACTTTAAAATCAAAAGCATATATAACTTATGAAACAAATGGTAGTAGTGATGTATGTTTAAATTATATTTTAAAAGCAGATGGAAATTATAATAAAACTAAAGGTGTAGATGAAAATAATAAAGAACTTACTTTTTTAATCGAAGGTTTAAGCGAGGAAAAAGAAATTCCTTCTTTTGAAAAGGATGATGAAATAATTCTTTATACTTTTAAAGTTAAACCTAATACACATGAAGAATATAATATAATAACTAATTTTTATATAAATAATTTAGATCAAAGTGAACTTACAAATAATTCTATAGACTTTACATATTTTGTAAAGCAGACAAATTGTTAATTTTTTCTTTACAAATTAACAATTTTTTGATATTTTTATTGTAAGGAGAGTACAATGAAAAAAGAAAAATTGGTAGCTAGTGCTCTTGCTTTTAATACACTTCTTACTGCATTTACTATTAACGCAAAGGCAAAAACGCTTGATGTGCCATACATTTATGAAGAAGAAAAATATGGGGAAAGCCAGCTTGGTAGAGAATTAAATTACTATCACATTGAAAATGAAAAACAAAATTTAAATAGCAAAAAGCTTCTTTTGAATTTTGCAATTCATGGGTTTGAGGATGCTTTTGATTATGATGGACAATTACTAGTAAAAATAGCTGAAAACATAATATCTTATTATGAAGAAAATTATGATAAACTTGGCTCTTATGAACTTTATATAATTAAATGCTCTAATCCTGATGGTACTTATGAAGGTTATACACATAATGGTTATGGAAGATGCACAAGTACTGGTGTAGACTTAAATAGAGATTTTGATTATTATCATCAAAAAAATGGTAGTGCAAGATACTATACGCAAGAACCTTTTAGTGCTGTTGAATCACAGGCTTTAAGAGATGTTACAATTAAAATAGAACCTGATATTGTGATAGATTGTCATGGATGGTTAAATGGTTATTATGGAAGTTATAATCTTTATCAAAAATTTAGTCAAAACTTTTATTTGCCTTACTGCGGAGGATATGGAAGTGGATATTATTCTTCATGGGTCACTACGTTAGGTGCAGAGGGAACACTTTTAGAGTTTCCTTGGCCCTCAAATGACCATGATAAATTTATTGAAACTTATAGTAATAAAATGATTGATTTAATTAATGGTGTTGCTAGTGAGACTTTAAATGAACAACAAAATTTAGAAAAAAATGAATGTAATTTAATAGTAAAGAATAGAAAATATTTTCCATATAGATCTTCGATTAAGATTGGTGGAATTAATTATTATTCATTAACTGATATTGCAAGAATGTTAGAATTTGAGATGTCTTTTGAAGAAGGCAAAATAGTTTTAAAAAATAATAATGAATATTTAACTTTTTATCCTTGTACTAACGTAATTCAAGTGCAAGATAATCATTATAATTTGAGTGTCAATTCATTTGAAAATAACGGAGAAATATTTGTACCTCTTAGAGAAGTATTAGAACTATTAGGTCATAGTGTTGAATGGAATGGAAAGACAAACTCTATATATATTGATTCAAATATTATATTGAGTAGAAAACTTGTTGTTGAAAACTCTTAAAATTTATGCTATATTTATAATAGTGAAAGGAAGGTAGAAATGAGATTAACAGTTGAGGAAGCTCAAAAAAAGAACGAAAGAATAGATTTTTTAAAGAGTAGATTAGAGAAAATCAGAAATGAAAGAAATGATTTCCAAGGTAGTGCTGGATATGATTCTAATGAACCATACTTTGCTTTACTTTCTCAAATGGAAGATACTACAAACAAAGAAATAATGCAAATTAATCAAGAACTAGCTACTGCTGAAATTGTTGATCCAACACTTGCTAATGAAAATTTAGTAAACGATGGAGATACAATTGATTTATTAATTACATTTGCTGATGGTACTGTTTTATCAAATACAGTAAAAGTTGTAAACCATATTGAAGAGTATCAACCAAATGTTGTTACAACTTCATCTCCAATTGGTATGGCTATTTACGGAAAAGAATTAGGTTCTGTAGTTGATTGCCAAACTCCAAATGGAAATATTAAAATTCAAATTATGGGCAAAGCTCTTAAAGAAGAACAAGAAGAAACTCTAGGAAGATAATCAAATTGATTATCTTTTTTATTGTGATTTTATTTTTTATATCTTATAATATTTGTAGGAGGAAAATATGTTTTTACCTGCAGATAAATATAAAGTTATAAATAAGACTATTTTAAGTGATGTTGACAAGAAAAACTTAATATCTTTTTATATGCCTATTATTGGAAGCTTAGCGGTTTCTTTATATCTTATTTTGTGGCAAGATTTATCTTTAAAAGAGGAAGAAAGTGAAGAAGAAATTCATCAACATTTAATTTCACTTTTAAATGATACAAAAGAAAATGTTCAAAGTGCATTTTACTCTCTTGAGGCTGTAGGACTTTTAAAAACATATGTAAAACCTGGTGATGTAAAATCTTATATTTATGAACTTTATAGTCCACTTTTACCATCAGAGTTTTTTAATCATCCAATACTTAATATGGTACTTTATAGTAATATTGGACCTGATGAATATGATAAATTATTTAAGTTTTTTCAAAAGAAAAGAAGTGATTATTCAGGTTATGAAGAAATTACTAAAAAAATGGATGAAGTATTTATATCTTCTTCATATGCTCCAAAGGATGGTGCTAAAGAAAGATGCTCAAATGCTGTTAGTTTAAATAGTAAGATTGATTATGATTTAATTACATCATCGATACCAAAAAGTGTTTTATCTGAAAAAGCACTTAATAAAAAGGCTAGGGAGTTAATTGATAATTTGTCATTTATATATAACTTTAATACCTTACAAATGATTGAACTAATGCGTAATAGTTTAAATGAATTTGGAATGATTGATAAAAATGAACTTAGAATTAATGCTCGAAAGAAATATAATTTATCCTCAAATAGTATGCCAACACTTGTTTATAGAACTCAACCAGAATATTTAAAAAAAGCAAGTGGAGATAACTCACTTCATGCTCAAATTGTTCAAATGTTTGAAAGCATTAGTCCTTATGACTTTTTAAAATATAAAAATAAAGGTGCAAGTCCTACAACTAAAGACCTAAAACTTGTCGAAAATCTTTTGGTTGATTTAGAACTTACTCCAGCTGTTGTAAATGTATTACTCGATTATTGCCTTCGTAAAAATAATAATCGCCTTACAACTGCTTATGTAGAAACTATTGCTGGTCAATGGAAAAGGGCTGATTTAAAAACTGCAGAAGAAGCTATGAAGTTTGCAGAAAAAGAACATAAAAAGTTAAATAAGAAGATAACTGTTTCAAATAAGAAAATTAGTGAACCAGCTTGGTTTAATACAAAAATTGAAAAAAATGATGCAACTGAAGAAGAACAAAAGGAACTAACTGATTTATTAAAGGAGTTTAAGTAATGGAAAAAATAAAAAGCAATTATAATGAAAATATTTTAAATGATAAATATAATGAACTTAAAAATAACCCTGATTTTATAACACTTATAAATAAATTTAAGATAAGTGAAACCGAAATAAAAAATAATTTATCTTCTTTAGAGGATACTTTAAATGAATTACATAATTGTAAGAAATGTCCTGGTTTAAGTGAATGTAAAAATAAAATTAAAGGTTATGTATATTATCCAGAAAATAAAGAAAGTTTTTTATGTTTTGGTTATGCAAAATGTAAAAAGTTAAAAGAATATGAAAATATTTTAAGTGAAAAAGATGAAAATAATGAACTTAAAAATGCTAGAATGAAAGATATTGATGTTTCTGATAAAAATAGAATAGAGTTAATTAAATTTTTAAAGAAATTTTATGATGAATATAATATTAAGTCTAGTCCAAAAGGTTTATATTTACATGGAAGTTTTGGAAGTGGCAAAACATTTTTACTTGCTTGCCTTTTAAATGAACTTGAAATAAAAAAACATATTTCATATGAAATAGTGTATTACCCTGAATTACTTCGAACTTTAAAAGAGGATTTATCTTTAGTAGAAAGTAAGGTAAGTTACTATTCAAATGTAGAAATACTTGTACTTGATGATATTGGTGCTGAAAATGTAACTAATTGGGGAAGAGATGAAATTCTTGGTACTATTTTACAAGAAAGAATGAATAAACATAAAACTACATTTTTTACAAGCAATTTAGATATAAATGAACTTGAAAAACATCTATCTTGTTCTAAAGATAATGTTGATAATGTTAAAGCACGTAGAATTATTGAAAGAATAAAACAATTAACAGTAGATATGCCTTTAATATCGGTAAATCGTAGAAATTAAGTGGAAACTATTATAATTTTCACTTTTTATTTGACAGTAAATAAAAATCATTGTATAATTAGGTTCCATTGGGTAAATAATAATATTGAGGTGTAAACTTGACATTATTTGATAACTATGCTATAATTATAGCGTAATAAGGGGGAAATGGAAAATGAAAGGATATGTTTTAGATTATATTAATGAAAATGAGTTTAGAAAACTAGAAAGAGCTTTAAAGAAATATAATATGATAGCTTTTAAGAAACTTACTTTTGAATATTATCCGTCTTTAAGAAATGGTAATTTAGTAGGTGAGAAGGTATCTGAAAATAAGAAAAATGGTACTGAAAGTTATGAATTAAAGCTTCCTAGTGATAAAATATTTACTCAAATTCATGGTGAAGTTAAACTTTTATATACTGTTCATAAAAAAGAAGGTATTGTAATGCTTGAAACTTTAACACCAGAAGATATACTTTTAGAAGGTCATAGAAGTGAACTTACAACTTATAAAGGTATTATGATTTCTAAACAAAATGCCTCAAAAGAAATGTTTAAAATCGATTTATTAAATATGCTTCAAAATAAATAGTATTAATTTACTATTTTTTTTATTTTTTATTAAACGAACAATTGTACTTGACAAATAAAAATTGGTATTATATAATTAATATGTGATGACAAAATAACTTGATATATTTTTAATATTAAGTTACAATGAAAATGTCAGAGTTTTAGAAAGGTAAAAAATGAAAATAACAAAAGATGAAAAAGACAAGGATAAAATCTTAGAAGGGGTTTTAGCTGATATTGAAAAACAATTTGGAAAAGGTGCCATAATGAGACTTGGCAATGAAGAACATATCGAAATTGATACTACTTCATCTGGGTCACTTGCTCTTGATATTGCTTTAGGAGTAGGCGGATTTCCTGTCGGAAGAATCATTGAAATATTTGGACCTGAAAGTAGTGGTAAAACTACTATAGCACTTCAAGCGATTGCTGAAGTCCAAAAAAAAGGTGGAAGGGCAGCATTTATCGATGCTGAACATGCTCTTGATCCTGTGTATGCCAGAAATTTAGGCGTAAATATTAATGATTTATTATTAAGTCAACCAGATACTGGCGAGCAAGCACTTGAAATATGTGATGCACTAGTTAAAAGTGAAGCAGTTGATTTAATTGTTATTGACTCTGTTGCGGCTTTGGTACCTCAAGCTGAAATTGATGGAGAAATGGGAGATTCACACGTTGGCCTTCAGGCAAGACTTATGAGTCAAGCTCTTAGAAAATTATCGGGAAATATGAATAAGAGTAAGACTACTTGTATCTTTATCAATCAATTAAGAGAAAAAGTTGGTATAATGTTTGGTAATCCAGAAACTACACCAGGTGGAAGAGCTCTTAAATTTTATTCAAGTGTTAGACTTGATATAAGAAAAGGAGAACAAATTAAATCTGGTGATACAGTTGTAGGAAATAAAGTAAACATTAAGGTAGTTAAAAATAAAGTATCTCCACCATTTAGAACTGCAAGTGTTGACATAATGTATGGTGAAGGAATATCAAGAGAGGGTGAAATCGTTGATCTTGCAAGTGATATTGATATCATTGATAAAAGTGGAGCTTGGTATTCATATAATGGAGAAAAAATAGGCCAAGGAAAAGAAAATGTTAAAGCATTTTTAAGAAATAATGTTGAACTTAAAACTGAAATTGAAAATAAAGTTAGAAAACATTATGGTTTCAAAATTGATGAACCTAAAAAAGAAGAAGTTAAAAAAGAAAAATAACTTCTTTTTATTTACAAAATAGCATATTTTTTGTTATGATAGTCTTAAGTTTTTGGTGGGGTATGTATGAATAGAGTTAATTTGGATTTACTTATTAAACTATTTGGTAGTTATAATTTAAATGATATAGGAAGGGTTAAACAGGCCTATAATTTTGCAAGTGAAAAGCATAAAGGTCAAAAAAGACAAAGTGGCGAAGATTATATTGTTCATCCTTTAATAGTGGCTTATATTTTAGCGGAGATGCATGCAGATAGTGATACAGTGTGCGCTGGTCTTTTACATGACACTTTAGAGGATACAAATGCCTCAAAAGAGGAAATAATAACTTTATTTGGTGAAAATGTTTGTACCTTAGTCGAAGGAGTAACTAAATTTACAAAAATAAATTTTCAAACAAAAGAGGAAGAAAATCTTGCAAATATGCGTAAAATTATTACTAGTATAATTAATGATCCAAGAATACTAATTATTAAACTTGCTGATCGTCTTCATAATATGCGTACACTAGATTTCAAAACTTCAGAAAAACAAATAGAAAAAGCAAAAGAGACTATGAATATCTATGTTCCCCTTGCAAGCTATATTGGAGCATATCATATAAAAACTGAACTTGAGGATTTATCATTTAAATATTTAGAACCTGAAAAGTATCATAATATATTAGAGCAAAAATATAATTTTGAAAAATATGAATCTGATAATATATTTGAACTTGAAAAAGTAATTCATAATTTTCTTTTAGATAATAATATTCCTAATGATATGAAAGTTAGAACTAAAAATATATATGGTATTTATCGAAAAATGAAAAAGGGTTTTACTCTTGATGAAATGCACGATTTAGTGGCCCTTAAAGTAGTAGTAAGTCAGGTTATGGATTGTTATAAATCTTTAGGACTTATTCATAGCAAATATCATCCACTTAATTATAAGTTCAAAGATTATATTTCTAGTCCTAAAACAAATATGTACCAAAGTCTTCATACGAGTATTTTTGGACCATTTAATAGATTAATTCAATGTCAAATTAGAACATTTGAAATGGATAAGGCAAATTCTTATGGACTTACTGGTTATTGGGATAAAGATGATAGAAATGTAAAAGATAATATGCTTACAGACTTAAAAACTCATTATCAATTTTTTAATACAATTTGTGATTTAAATGATGAATATCCAGATAATAAAGAATTTATTGAACATATTCAAAAAGAATTGTTTAGTAATATCATTTATGTTTTTGATGAAAATGGTAATGCTATAGAACTTGCTAAAGGTTCAACAATAATTGATTTTGCTTATAAAACAAAAAGAGATTTTGTTAATGTTGTTTTAGGGGCATATGTAAATAATAATTTAGTGGGACCAAATTATATTCTTACGAATAATGATAGAGTATCACTTTTGTATAATAAAAATAAGAGTTTAACATTAAAAAAATGAGACGAAAGTATTAAGAAAGGATTAGGTTTTAAAACTAACATATGTAAGGAGTATGCTATTGTAAATAATAATCTTTCGTCTCGATAAGTTATTAAATATTATTTTTTATTTAATTGCAAGCGATTCGACAAAACAAGACAAAATTAGAACCAAAAATGTTAAAAAAGTGTAAAGCAACTTTACACTTTTTTAAATATTTATATATATTTATACCAAAAATTGATATAATAAGATTTGTGAAAGGTGGGAATTATATGAAATATGTATATTTATTTTCTGAAGGAAATAAAGATATGAGAAATTTACTTGGTGGTAAAGGTGCAAATCTTGCAGAAATGACAAAATTAGGTTTACCTGTACCTCAAGGATTTACTATCACAACAGAGGCTTGTACAAGATATTATGAAGATGGTAAAAAAATAAGTGAAGATATTGAAAATGAAATTTTTGAAAATATCAAAAAAATGGAAGAAATAACTGGTAAAAAGTTTGGTGATACTGAAAATCCACTTTTAGTTTCAGTAAGAAGTGGTGCAAGAGCGTCTATGCCAGGTATGATGGATACAATTTTAAATTTAGGTTTAAATGAGGAAGTTGTCCAGGTTTTATCACAAAAAAGTGGAAATCCAAGATGGGCTTGGGATTGCTATAGAAGATTCATTCAAATGTATTCTGATGTAGTAATGGAAGTTGGTAAAAAATACTTTGAAACTTTAATTGATAAAATGAAAACTGAAAAAGGCGTAACTTTAGATGTTGAACTTACTGCTGAAGATTTAAAAGAGCTTGCTAGAGAGTTTAAAGAAGAATATAAATCTAAAGTTGGTGAAGATTTTCCAAATAATCCAGTTGATCAATTAATGGGAGCTATTAAAGCAGTATTTAGATCATGGGATAATCCAAGAGCAAATGTTTATCGTAGAGATAATGATATTCCTTATTCTTGGGGAACTGCAGTAAACGTTCAAATGATGGCATTTGGTAATATGGGAGAAACTTCAGGAACAGGTGTTGCATTTACAAGAGATCCTGCGACTGGAGAAAAACATTTAATGGGTGAATTCTTAATGAATGCTCAAGGTGAAGATGTAGTTGCTGGTGTTAGAACTCCACAACCTATTTCTCATTTAAAAGAAGTTATGCCAAAAGTTTATGAAGAATTTACAAATATTTGTGCTACTTTAGAGAATCATTATCATGATATGCAAGATATGGAATTTACAATTGAAAATGAAAAACTTTATATGCTTCAGACAAGAAATGGTAAAAGAACTGCAAAAGCAGCTTTAAAAATTGCATGTGACTTAGTTGATGAAGGAAAAATTACTGATAAAGAAGCTGTACTTATGATTGATCCTAGAAACTTAGATACACTTTTACATCCAACATTTGACACAAATGCTTTAAAAGATGCTCATGAAATTGGTAAAGGACTTGCTGCTTCTCCAGGGGCTGCTGCAGGTAAAGTAGTATTTACTGCTGAAGATGCTAAAAAAGCTCATGAAAATGGTGAAAAAGTTGTTCTTGTTAGACTTGAAACTTCTCCAGAAGATATCGAAGGAATGAAAGCTAGTGAAGGTATTCTTACTGTTCGTGGTGGAATGACATCTCACGCTGCTGTTGTTGCTCGTGGTATGGGAACTTGCTGCGTATCTGGTTGCCAAGAAATAGTAATGGATGAAGAAAATAAACGTTTTACTTTAGGCACAGAAACATTTACTGAAGGAAGTGAAATTTCTATAGATGGTTCAACTGGTAGAATTTATAAAGGATTAATTCCAAAAACTGATGCTGCAATTACTGGTGAATTTGAAAGAATTATGGCTTGGGCTGATAAGTACAGAAGACTAGCTGTAAGAACAAATGCTGATACTCCAAAAGATGCTGCAAAAGCAAGAGAGTTAGGTGCTGAAGGTATTGGTCTTTGTAGAACTGAGCATATGTTCTTTGAAAAAGATAGAATTGCCGCAATTAGGGAAATGATTTGTTCTGATACAGTTGAAGAAAGAGAAAACGCCCTTGCTAAAATCGAACCAATGCAACAAAAAGACTTTGAAGCATTATATGAAGCAATGGAAGGTTATGGTGTTACAATTAGATATTTGGATCCACCACTTCATGAATTCGTACCAACTGAGGAAGCTGATATTAAACTTCTTGCAGATTCTCAAGGTAAAACAGTTGAACAAATAAAAAATATTATTGCATCACTTCATGAATTTAACCCAATGATGGGCCATAGAGGTTGTAGACTTGCTGTTACATTCCCTGAAATTGCTAAGATGCAAACAAGAGCAGTTATCAAAGCTGCAATCGCTGTATCAAGAAGACTAAATACTAAAATAACTCCAGAAATTATGATTCCACTTGTTGGTGAAGTAAAAGAGTTAAAATATGTAAAAAATATAGTTTGTGAAACAGCAGATGAAATAATTAAAAATGAAAATATTGATATGACTTATCATGTTGGAACAATGATTGAAATTCCAAGAGCAGCACTTACTGCTGATGAAATAGCTAAAGAAGCAGATTTCTTTTCATTCGGAACAAATGACTTAACACAAATGACATTTGGTTTCTCAAGAGATGATGCTGGTAAATTCTTAGGAGCTTACTATGATAAGAAAATATATGAAAATGATCCATTTGCAAAACTTGATCAAAAAGGTGTAGGTAAACTTGTTAAGATGGCATCTACTTTAGGAAGAGAAACTAATCCAAATATCCATTTAGGTATCTGTGGAGAACATGGTGGAGATCCATCAAGTGTTGAATTCTGTCATAATGTAGGACTTGATTATGTATCATGTTCACCTTATAGAGTTCCTATTGCTAGACTTGCTGCTGCACAAGCTGCAATTAAAAGCGAAAAATAATTTATAAGCTTAGATAGAAATGTCTAAGTTTTTTTATTATTATAAATGTTGCGTATATAGAACAATGATGATACAATTATTTAGGAGATAGATATGAATAAAATAGAAAAATATATAAATGAAGAAAGATTAAATCAAGAGTTTATTTTTGAATTTATAAAGTTAAGACATGAACTTGGATTAACTCAAGTTGAAATGGCAAAAAAAGCTAATGTATTAAGAGATAAAATAGCTAAAATAGAAGCGGGTATATATCCACCTAATATTAAAAGTTTATTTAAAATATTAGGCCCATTAGGTTATACTATTAAAATAGAAAAAATAAAGGAGGATACATATTGAATTTATTAACAGAAAAAGAAAAAATAATAATTGAAGATATGATTTACGAAGTTAGAGGAGCACAAGTTATGTTATCATCTGATGTTGCAAAACTCTATCATGTGGAAACTAGAAGAATAAATGAAGTAATTAAGAGAAATATTAATAGATTTCCAAGTTCTTTTTGCTTTCAACTAACAAATGAAGAAATTAGCAACCTGTCTTTAAGATCGCAATTTGCGACCTTAAACAAAAATAATAATTTACGTGGACAACATTATAAGTATTTGCCATATGTTTTAACTGAACAAGGTATCATGATGCTATCTGGATTATTAAAAAGTGATATAGCAGTTAAAGCAAATATAGAAATTATAGATGCTTTTGTAAAAATGAGAAAATATTTTGCTAATAATAATGAAATACTTCTTAATCATGAAAAAAGATTATTAGTTTTAGAAAGTACATTAGATAAATTTAAAGAAAAAGAAATGAATAAAATTTTCTTTGAAAATGAGTTGTATGATGCATACTCACTTCTTATGGATATTTTGAGTAAATCCAATAAGGAAATAGTTATAATTGATAATTATGCAGGAAAAGAATTATTGGATATACTGAAAAGTATTAATAAAAAAATAATAATAGTATCAAATAACATAAATAATGTATTAAAAAGTAAGTATGAGCATCAATATAACAATGTAACTTTTATAAATAATAATTCATTTCATGATAGATTTATAATAATTGATAGAAAATTATTATATTCTAGTGGAGCAAGTTTTAAAGATTTAGGGAAGAAATGCTTTGGTATTCATAAACTAAATGATTTAGAATATTTAAATAGAATATTGAAAACTATAAATATATTTAATGAGTCATAGTAAGCAATTCATTAAAATATGGTTTGCTTCCTGGATTTGCTGCTGTATAAGTCACAATCAAAAGCAAAAAATAATTTATAAGCTTTGATAGAAATGTCTAAGTTTTTTTGATATACTATAATTAGATTTTAATCATCTAATAGGAATGAACCATTAAAAAAGAGGTAAAATGGAAGATATCAGATTAATGATTGGTGATGTAAAGTTTAGCGCAAGAGCTGTTGCGGTAATTCAAAAGAAAGGAAAAATACTTTTTCAAAAACGAAAAAATGATGAGTTTTGGGCTTTGCCTGGAGGAGCTATTGCTACACTTGAAAGAGGTAAAGATGTTGTTACTAGAGAAATTTATGAAGAAACAGGTGAAAAAAATTCTAAAGTAATAAGACCACTTTGGTTTTCAGAATATTTCTTTAGTTTTGATGGTAAAAAACAGCATCAATATATTTTAGGCTATTTAGTGGATATTCCTAATAATTCAAAACTTTTAGAAAAAAATGAATTTGATGGAATAGAAAAAGAAAAAAATATAATTTATAAATGGATTGATATAAAAGATTTAAATAATAGTCCAATTAAGCCAGAGTTTTTAAAAGAAAAATTATCTTTAATTAATGAAACATTTGAATTTATTGAAGAAGATAATTTATAAGCAAAATTTGTGAAAATAAATTTGTTAAACTTTAGAATCTTAAAAAATATATTAAATAGTATAATAATATTACTTTTAAAACTTGGTTAAGAATTTCATTAAAGTTTTGAAAACAAATAAAATATATTGATAAATATTGATTGCATTCTAAAATTAATCTGTATATAATAGATTTAATGAGATTTTATATGCAAGTTATAGAAATTAGTAAAGATAAATTTTTAAGTTATTTATTAAATCCTAATCCAATTTTTCAAGGTCAATTTGGAAAAATAGTGTTAGATAATAACAAATTATATAAAATATATTATAGGGATTTTATAAAAACGTATATTAATAAAGATGAATGCTTTTTAGATGATGAAGTAAACAGCTTACTTGAAATTGAAAAGTTAACAAATTTAGAATTAAGAAATCCTTATAAAAAATTAAATGAATTAAATAGATTAGCAAGGACAAAATCGCCTAATTTAATTACTGGAGTTTTATCTTATAATGGATTACTCGTTGGTATTCAAATGAATTATCTTAAAAATTATATAACTTTAAAAGAAATTTCAACAAGGGTAGAAGATTCAAAATTAGTCATATATTTAAATAAGGTTTATGAACTTGTTTGCAATTTACTTATGGAAAATATTGTTCCAACTGATGTGAAAGAGGATAACATTCTTGTAAATGAAGAAACAAATGATGTTGTTTTGATTGACCTTGATGGGAGTGAAACTATATATGGACCAGACAATTACCTAATAGATTTTCCATATAATCTTGATATTATAAATAATAATTTTGATAAAATGGTAAATCGCTTAAAAATCAAAAAAGGCTTATCTAGAATATTGAAATTGACATGAAATTAAAATTTTAGTAAAATATTTTTCACATGGAGGTAAATATGATTGATATTGTAAGAATTGGTGTTGATTGCACTATAAATGATCCAGTTGATGTAAGATGTGGTGGACCTGAATATCTAGGATTTGATTTTAATGTTAGAAAAGAAGATTCTAAAGAAATGTTAAATTTTATAAAAGAGGCCTTAAATAGTTTAGAGGTTCCTTGTAAAAGAATATACATCTATGCAGAATTTAAAGGTAATGAAGATAGAATTTGTAGTAAAGAAAAAATTATGAAAGATATTTGTAAAGATGCAAATTATTTAAAACATGAGGCTGAAAGAGAATATAGATATAATTTATATCGAAGATAATTAGTGTGAAACTTTTAATAATAAAAACATTAAAAAAGTTTCACATTTTTTATTTTTTGTTGTATAATGATAGCGGTGGTGTTGATATGGAAAATCAAATAAAAATATTAAATTTATTGAATCAAAAAAGACAATATGTAACTTTACTTAATGAACTTGTATATGGAGCTATTGAAATTAGAGAAAAAGATAGCAAAAAATATATCTATTTGCATACAAAAGAGGATGGCTTACAATCCACAAAATATGTGGGTGAATACACAGAGGAATTATATAATTTAGTATTAAATAATAATATTAAAGCTAAAACATTAAAAAAATCTATTCGTAATATAGAAAAAGAATTAAATAAACTAAATTATTTTGATGAAGATTTACCTTTAGATGTTGCTAAAAATATTGATTTTGCAAGAAAACATTTAGTAGATACGATTTATAATCAAGCAATACTTGAGGGAATTGCTACAACACTTTCTGACACTGAAAGTATTATTGAAGGTGGAAAAGTAAATGATATGTCTTCGGAGGATATATTAAAAGTTGTTAATTTAAAACACGCTTGGGAATTTATATTAAATAAAAATGTTATTTTAAGTAAAACTGATTATAATATTTTATGTTCTATAAACAAATTTGTTGAGGAAGGATTTTATTATTTAGCGGGAAGTCTTAGAACAACTCCAGTTAAAATTGGTGGTACGTCTTGGACACCTGAACTTCCAATTGAGGCTGATATAAAAGATAATTTAAATAATATTCTTAGTTTAGATATTGATGATGTTCAAAAAAGTATTAAATTATTATTATATGTAGTTAAATCTCAAATGTTTATTGATGGAAATAAAAGAACTTCAGTAATATTTGCTAATCATTATTTAATTAGCAAAGGAAAAGGTTTAATAGTTATACCAGATAATTTAGTTTCAGAATATAAAAATCTACTTATAAAGTATTATGAAAGTGACATTGATGATGAAATTATGAACTTTCTAATGAATAAATGCTATCGTAAAATTTAAATATTGTGTGAAACTTTTAATAAGAAAAACGTTAAAAAAGTTTCACATTTTTTATTTGTGAATAAAAATCTTTGTTTTTTACCAAAATATCTTTGAAAGGAAAAAGATATGAGTAATTATAAAGTAGATATTACAGGGATAAATACAAGTAATCTTAAATGTTTAACCCATGAAGAAAATATTAAATTATTTAAATTATATCAAGCAGGAGATTTAAATGCAAAAGATGATATTGTAAATGGAAACTTAAAACTAGTTTTATCCGTACTTAAAAATTTTAGTAAAACAGGTATTAATCAAGATGATTTATTTCAAGTAGGGGTAATAGGTTTAATAAAGGCAGTAGATAATTTTGATTTATCGTATAATTTGAAACTATCTACTTATGCTGTTCCCCTTATTATTGGTGAAATTAAAAAATATTTAAGAGATAATACTCAAATGCGTATTGCAAGAAGTATTAAAGATGATGCTTATAAAATATTAAGATTTAAGGAAGATTTTATTAATAAAAATGGTAGGGAACCAAAGTGTTATGAGATTGCAAGTAGTCTTTCAATGAGTGAATATGATGTAGGATTTGCTTTAGATTCTTTAAAAGATCCTGTTAGTATATTTGAACCAGTTTATAATGATGGTGATAATGCTATTTATCTTGAGGAGCGTCTTGCGGATAATAAAAAGGGAAGTATTGATAATGATACAATGATAGGACTTTATAAAGCCTTAAACAAAATAAATGACAGAGAAAAAAATATTTTATTAGAAAGATATGTGATTGGCAAAACCCAAACTGAAATTGCAGGAACTTTAAATATATCACAGGCTCAAGTATCAAGAATTGAAAAGTGTGCTCTTTCTAAAGTAAGAAGACTTATAAAATGATTAATATTTGTATAGAAATATTTTTTGCTCGTATATTTGATGTTTCCCTTAATACAATAAGAACTTTTTTTACTTTAAAAGGTAAAACTATATTTTCAACTATCATTTCTTTTTTTGAAATACTTATTTGGTTTATTGTAGCTAGAAAAGCAATTAATGTAAATATTGATTCAATATGGATTCCTATAAGTTATGCTCTTGGTTATAGCACAGGTAATTTAATCGGTGGCACTATAATAAATTATTTAATTAAAGAAAAAGTAAATATTATGATTGTTACTAAAGAGGGAGAAATTCTTGCAAATTTCTTAAGGGAAAGAACTGACTTTATAACTGAAATTAATTTAAAAAATAAAGATAAAATGTTTATTATAGAGGTCAGCAAAAAAGATATTAAAAAGGTTTTAACAAATATAAAAAGAATAGATAAAAATGCTCATATTAGTATAAGTGATATTCATAGTATTACTCAAAATAAAAAAGCAACTATTTTTTAGTTACTTTATAAGTATAGCCTTTAGTGTCTACTGTAGCCTTTTCAATTGTAAGAGGCTTTTTAAGTGTTCCATAAACTTCATTATCAATTTCAAATTCAGTATTTTCTATTTTTTCAATAACATCCATGCCTTCGATTACTTTACCAAATCCAGCATACATTCCATCAAGTGATGGTGCTGCTTCATCAGATAAAACTATGAAAAATTGACTTCCTGCAGAATCTGGGTCAGAACTTCTTGCCATTGAAATAACACCTTTAGTATGTGATAAATTATTACGATATCCATTTTGAGTAAACTCACCTTTAATAGAATAACCAGGTCCACCAGTTCCTGTACCTGTAGGATCTCCACCTTGGATTACAAAACCTTTTTGAACTCTATGAATAGTATTATTATCATAAAATTTATCTTCGACTAAATTTACAAAATTTGCTACTGTATTTTCAGCAACATCAGGATAAAGTTCAATTTTAATATCACCAAAGCCAGCAATACTCATTGTTACAATTGGATTTTCTTTAGGATTTTCATTATTTCTTGAACAACCACATATCATAAAAACTAATAATCCTAATAATAATATTTTCTTTTTCAATTTTATCACCATTTAAATTATACAAAAAATAAATAAAAGTGTCTATAACCTTTTATAGTTTAATTAAATTTGATATAATTATTTTACGGAGAGTGAAATATGGACTATATAGAAAAATTAAATAATGAACAAAAAAAAGCGGCAACATTCAAGGATGGTCCGTGTTTAGTTATCGCTGGAGCGGGTTCTGGTAAAACAAAAGTATTAACAACAAGAATTGCTAATTTGATAGAAAATGGAGTAAAACCATACAATATACTTGCTATCACATTTACAAATAAAGCAGCTGGAGAAATGAGAGAAAGAGTAAATAACATTATAAATGCACATGATGCCTTTATTGGAACATTTCATTCATTTGGTTTAAAAATAATTAGAGAAAATAGTGCTTTGTTTAATTTAACATCAGCATTTACTTTAATAGATACTGAAGATCAAACAAGTATTATAAAAAAGATAATGAAAGACATTAATATAACTGATAAAATGATAAGTCCTGCTTTTATAAAAAGTAAGATTTCCTTTATTAAAAATAATATGCTTTCAGATAGTGAAATAGCTAACTTTTTAATTTCAGAAAATGAGAAAATAGCGGTAAAAATATATTATGAATATGAAAAAATATTAAAAAGAAATAATACTTTAGATTTTGATGATTTATTAAAAAAACCAGTAGAATTATTTAATAGCAATAAAGAAGTATTAGAAAAATATCAAGATAAATTTAAATATATTTTAATAGATGAATATCAAGATACAAATGAAGTACAATATAAACTTGTAAAACTACTTTCTAAAAAATATTTAAATCTTTTTGTAGTCGGAGATCCATCTCAATCTATTTATGCTTTCAGGGGAGCAAATTACCAAAATATTTTAAATTTTGAAAAAGATTTTAAAGGTTGCACAGTAATAAAGCTTCCACAGAATTATCGCAGTACTCAAACAATACTTGATGCGGCTAATGAAGTAATATCACATAATAAACAAAGAAAAGATTTAGATTTATTTTCAGATTTAGGTCAAGGAGTAAAAATAAAATATATTAGAACATTTAATGATTCTATGGAAAATAAAAGAGTAGTTGATGAAATTCAAAAACTATATGAAGAAGGTTATAATCGTAAAGATATGGCTATTTTCTATAGAACTAATGCTCAATCACGTTCAATCGAAGATGCTTTAGTTAAAGCTAATATACCTTATAAAGTGTTTGGCTCATTTTATTTTTATAAAAGAAAGGAAATTAAAGATTTACTTGCATATTTAAAACTTATTGCTAATCCTAGTGATGATGTGTCACTTGAAAGAGTTATTAATGAACCTAAAAGAAAAATAGGTGATAAAACTATTGAAAACTTGAGAGAAAAAGCAAGAAGTTTAAATATATCAATGTTCGAAGCAATTGATAGTGGTAAAGAACTAGAATTTAAAAATTTAATTTTAAATTTAATTGAAATAAGTAAAGATACTTCGATAACTGGTCTTATTGATAAAACCTTAGAGTTATCTAAAATGAAAGAAACATATGAAAATGATAAAAGTCTTGAAAGTGATATTAGGCTTGAAAACTTAATGGAATTTCGAAGTGTTTCTGAAACTTATGAAAAAGAAACGGGTAATGTTAACTTATCAGATTTCTTAATGGAGGTTTCTCTTGTATCAGATGCCGCTGAGTATTCTTTAGATTCTGATGCTGTAACTCTTATGACAGTGCATTCAGCAAAAGGGCTTGAATTTAAAGTTGTCTTTATTATCGGCCTTGAGGAAAATATTATGCCAATTTCAAAAGCTTTATATGATGATGAAGAACTCGAGGAAGAAAGAAGACTTATGTATGTTGCTATAACTCGTGCGAAAGAAAAACTTTATTTACTTAATGCAGGAAGAAGAATGCTTTATGGTAATATGCAGATGAATCCTCCGAGTAGATTTATTAGTGAAATTAGTGATAATTTATTAGATAAAGAGGAAACTAAAAATGAAATGCATTCGCTTAAAACAAAATTATTATATTCAGATGATAACACTTCAAGTGAAGAATTTAAAAATGGAGATATTGTTACTCACTTAACATTTGGTAAAGGTGTAGTAGTAAGTGTTGATGATAAATTTATAACAATTGCATTTCATCAAAGATTTGGTGTTAAAAAGTTTTTAAAAAATTATAAAGGAATTAGGAAGGTGAAATAATATGGAAAAAACTTTAGTAGTCTTAGCGGCAGGTATGGGATCAAGATTTGGAGGACTTAAACAGCTTGAACCAGTAGGTCCATCAAATGAATTTTTAATAGATTATTCAGTATATGATGCTAAAAGAGCTGGTTTTACAAAGGTAGTTTTTGTAATTAAAAAAGAAAACAAAGAGGCATTTGAAGAAACTATATCCCAAAGAATTAATGGAATAGAGGTTGAATATGCTTATCAAGAAATGGAAAATATACCATTAAACATTAAAATTGATAGAGTAAAACCACTTGGAACAGCACATGCATTATACTGTGCAAAAGATAAAGTAAAAGGACCTTTTGGACTTATTTCAGCCGATGATTTTTATGGTAATGAAAGTTTTGAAATATTAAGTAATTACCTTGATAATAATGAAGGAATATGTGTTGTAGGTTATCCAATTGGTGCAACACTTTCAGATGAAGGAGAAGTTAAAAGAGGAGTAGTTTTATCAAATAATAATAAAATAGAAACTATTATTGAAAGTAAAGTTAAGATTGATGGTGATAAAGTACTTTGCACACCACTTAATGGAAAACCCTCTTTTGAGGTTAATAAAGATAATCCTTGTTCAATGTTAATGTATGGTTTTAATACAGATATTTTTGAAAAAATAGAAACAATGCTTATAGACTTTTTAAAAAATGCTGATTTATCTACTGGAGAGTTTTTACTTCCTGATGTAGTGGATGAATACGTAAAAATGGGTAAAGTAAATGTTTTAAGTACACCATCAACTTGGATAGGAATGACTTATAAAGAAGATCTTCCTATGGTACAAGAAAAAATAAGAGAATATATAAATAATGGTATATATCCTGAAAATTTATGGAATGATTATGAAAGAAAGAATAGATGAATTAACTGATATTTTAAATAAAGCAGCATATGAATATTATACACTAGACAGTCCTAGTATTACTGACCAAGAATATGATAAGTATCTAAAGGAACTTGAAACTCTTGAGGAAAAATATCCTGAATATAAAAGACCTGATTCAGTAACTCAAAGGGTAGGTGGACAAGTTATTTCCAAGTTTGAAAAAGTTCGTCATGAAATACCAATGTTATCACTACCTGATGTATTTAATATCGAGGAAATAGAAAGTTTTTATAATAAAATAAAAGATGCTGGTATATCACCTCATTTTGTATGTGAGCAAAAAATTGATGGTCTTTCTGTATCACTTGTTTATAAGAAAGGTGTACTTGTAAGAGCGGCCACCAGAGGCGATGGAACCACTGGCGAAAATATAACTCATAATGTTAAAACAATAAAAAATGTTCCTTTAGTTTTATCAGAAAAAATAGATATTGAAGTACGCGGAGAAATATTTATGCATAAAGATACTTTAAAATCTTTAAATGAAGAAAGAGAAAAAGAAGGAAAACCACTTTTGCAAAATTGTCGTAATGCAGCAGCAGGCTCTATTAGACAACTTGATTCTTCAATAGCGGCAAAAAGAAATCTTGATGTATTTATTTATCATTTACCTAATCCCGAAGATTATAATCTAAAGACTCATTATGAAGCTTTAGAGTTTATGACTAAACTTGGATTTAAGGTTAATACTAAGTGGAATAAACTTGTTTTTACTATTGATGAAATAAAAGAATATATTGATAAACTTGCTAAAGAAAGAGAAAGTCTATCATATGATATTGATGGTGTTGTTATAAAAGTTAATGAACTTGATGCTCAAAAAAACTTAGGTTATACAGCTAAATATCCAAGGTGGGCAATAGCTTATAAATTTCCTAATGACGAAGTTTATACAAAATTAAAAGATATTATTTTTACTGTTGGAAGAACAGGCCAAATAACTCCGAATGCTGTTTTAGATCCAGTTATAGTAATGGGTTCAACTATATCAAGAGCAACTTTACATAATGAAGATAATGTTTTATCACTTGGACTTAAAATAGGTGATATTGTGGCAATTCATAAAGCTGGAGATGTTATTCCTGAGGTAATTCGTGCTCTTCCTGAAAGAAGAACAGGTAAGGAAAAAGACTTTGTAATGATTAAAAACTGTCCAATATGTAAAAGTGCTTTAGTAAAAAAAGAGGGTACTATAGACTATTTTTGTATAAATGATGATTGCCCTAAGAGAAATATTGAACTTCTTATTCATTTTGCTTCGAAAAATGCAATGAATATAGATGGCCTTGGTGATAGAATTATTGAAGATTTATATAATATGAAATATGTTTTAAATATTGATGATTTTTATCATTTAGAAAAATATAAAGATGATTTAAAACTTCTCGAAGGTTATGGCGAAAAAAGTGTGGAAAATCTACTTAATTCCATTGAAAACTCTAAACATAATAGTTTAGAAAGATTACTTTTTGGTTTAGGAATTCCGAATGTTGGTAGTAAAACCGCTAAAATACTTGCTAAAAGATTTGAAAATATTGATAATTTAATCGAAGCTGACAAAGATACTTTAACCAATATAAAAGATATAGGAAGTATTATTGCTAGTTCAATTATAGATTATTTTAGTAAAAATCTTGACCTTATTAAAAAATTAAAAGAATTAAATATTAATATGAATTATTTAGGTGAAAAAGAAATATTTAATGAAAATATTACTAATAAAAAGTTTGTTATAACAGGTACTATTGAGGGGATTCCAAGAGATGAAATAAAATTATTTATTGAAAATAATGGTGGTTCTGTTACAGGTTCTGTATCTAAAAATACGGATGCAGTTATTGTAGGAACAGATCCTGGTAGTAAATATGATAAAGCCCTTACTCTTAATATAAAAATTATTAATGAAGAGGAAATTAAACAAATAATGGGTAAATAAATTCTATAGCATGAAAAAGATTATTATAGTTATGTAATAATCTTTTTATATTGAATATAAAAATAATTATAAAATGTAATAATGTTGCAATTGCAACAAAACATTTTGAAAATTTATGATAATATTATTTATACTAGGAGGTAAAAAAAATGAAATATTATGATGAATTTGTAAAAGGTAATTGGTGTAAAAAAATTGATGTAGAAAACTTTATTGAACTAAATTATAAGGAATATTTAGGTGATGAAAAGTTTTTATGTAAATCTACACCTAAAACAAACTTAGTAATGGAAAAAGTAAATGATTTATTAAAAAAAGAACTAAATAAAAAAGTTTTAGATATAGAAACTTCAATATTAAGTGGTATCAATAACTTTTCACCTGGATATATTTGTAAAGAAGATGATGTAATTGTAGGGCTTCAGACAGATAAACCACTTAAAAGAATGATTAATCCTTATGGTGGAATAAGAATGGTTTATAATGAACTTAATTCTTATGGTTATAAACTTGATGAAAGTATTGATAAGTATTTTAATGAGTTTAGGAAAACCCATAATGATGGTGTTTTTGATGCTTATACTGATGAAATGAAACTTGCAAGACATGTACATTTATTAACGGGTCTTCCAGATAGTTACGGAAGAGGAAGAATTATTGGAGATTATCGCCGTATTGCTTTATATGGAACAGACTTTTTAATTAAATGTAAACAGGAAGATAAGAAAAATCTTTCACATGATATGAGTGATGATGTTATTAGACTTTCCGAAGAAATCAGTATGCAAATAAAGGCTTTAAAACAGCTTACTTTAATGGCTAAAAGTTATGGATTTGATATTTCAGTTCCTGCACAAAATGCTCGCGAGGCAGTAGAGTGGACTTATTTAGGCTATTTAGCGGCAGTTAAGGAAAATAATGGTGCTGCGATGAGCTTAGGAAGAGTTGATGCTTTTTTTGATATTTATTTCGAAAAAGATTTAAAAGAAAAGACTATTACGGAAAGTATGATTCAAGAAATTATTGATAATTTTGTTATTAAGTTAAGACTTGTAAGGCATTTAAGAACACCAGAGTATGATGAACTTTTCTCTGGTGATCCTACTTGGGTAACTTGTTCTCTTGGAGGAATGCATAGTAAAAAGTCACTTGTTACAAAAACAAGTTATCGTATTATTCATACACTTGAAAATTTAGGACCTGCCCCTGAACCTAATATAACAATTTTATATAGCAAAGATTTACCAATTAATTTTAAAAAATATTGTTCAAGAATATCTATTAAAACAGATTCAATTCAATATGAAAATGATGATTTAATGAGAAAAATATTTGGAAATGATTATGGTATTGCATGCTGTGTTTCGGCAATGAGGTTAGGTAAAGATATGCAGTTTTTTGGAGCTAGATGTAATCTTGCAAAAGCACTTTTATATGCAATTAATGGTGGAATAGATGAAATTGAAAATGTTAAAGTTTTTGAAAATATTCCTAATAATAATGAAGAAATTTTAAATTATAAAACAGTTTTAAAAAATTATTACCTAGTTCTTTCAAAAGTTGCAAAACTTTATGCTAATACGATGAATGTAATTCACTATATGCATGACAAATATGCTTATGAAAGTGTAATGATGGCTCTTCATGATACAAATGTAAATCATTTAATGGCTTATGGTGTTGCTGGACTTTCTGTAGTAGTCGATAGTTTATCTGCGATAAAATATGCAAAAGTAAAACCAATTCGTGATGAAAATGGCATTTCTATAGATTTTATTATTGAGGGAGACTACCCAAAATTTGGAAATGACGATGATAAAGTTGATGAAATTTCAAAGGATGTTTTAAATTACTTTTATAATGAATTAAAAAAAGTAAAAACATATAAAAATGCAAAACCCACTATGTCTATACTAACAATTACTTCGAATATAGTTTATGGTAAAAGTACAGGAAGTACACCAGATGGTAGAAAGAAAGGTCAGCCTTTTGCACCAGGTGCAAATCCAATGCATGAAAGAGATAAAAATGGTGCAGTAGCCTCACTTAATTCAGTAGCAAAAATAGATTATCAAAAATATGCTCTTGATGGTGTTTCAAATACTTTTACTATTATTCCTGATAGTTTAGGAAAAAATGCTGATGAAAAAGTAAATAATTTAGTAAATTTATTAGATGGCTATTTTGTAAAGGGAGGACATCATTTAAATGTTAATGTTCTAAATAAAGAAACGTTAATTGATGCTATGAATAATCCTGAAAAATATCCACTTTTAACAATAAGAGTATCTGGTTATGCAGTTAGATTTAATAGACTTACTAAAGAACAACAACTCGAAGTTATTTCAAGGACTTTCCATGATAAACTCTAAATTATCAGTATCTAAAATAGAAAGTTTTTCTTGTGTTGATGGTCCAGGTATTAGAACAGTTATATTTTTTAATAATTGTCCCTTAAGATGTAAGTTTTGTCATAATCCAGAAATGCAACAAGAAATTAATAAACTTGATATTAATTATCAAAAACTTTATAAACTTATATTAAATAATAAGCCCTATTATAAAAGTAATGGGGGAGTAACTTTTTCTGGAGGAGAACCACTTTTATCACAAAAAAGTATGTATAAACTTGTTAAGAAATTAAAAAGAAAGAATATTAACATAGCCTTAGATACTTCTGGATATTCTACAAAAATAAATTTAAAATTACTAAAAATGTTTGATTATGTGCTTCTTGATATAAAGTCAGTTTATCCAGATAAGTTTAATTATTTAACTGAGGGTAATATTGAAGTAGTAGATAATTTTATAAATAAACTTAATGAAGTAAATACTAAAGTAATTATTAGAGTAGTTATTATTCCTGGAATAAATGATACTAAAGAATATATGAATGATTTAAAAAAATATATTTCAAAAATAAAAAATATAGTTAAAGTAGAATTTTTACCATTTCATACTTTAGGCTTTTCTAAATATAGTGAATATAATATAGAAAATCCATTTAAAAATATAGGGGCTATGAGTAATGAAAAATGTAATGAACTTTATAAATATTTTTCAAAATTATAAAATAATTAATAAATTAAATGTCGATAGCATGTGTTTCTTAGGTGAAAAAAGCACATATGATGCGGGAAAATATATCTTATATAAGGTGTATTTTCCTGCTTTTTTATTTGAAAGGATGGTAGAGAAATTATGCAAAATTATATAAATATAACTTGAGGTCGAAATTTGCGACCTCAAGTGGGTTAAATAATTATAAAGGTATAGGACAAGAAAAAAATACTAAAAATAAAAAATCATGGTATAATTGTTGTGAAAGAGGAAAGTGTTATGACAGTTAAAGATATAATAAAAATATGTAATGGAAAACTATTATGTGGTGATGAAAATATAGTATGTGAAAATTTTTCTAAAGACACAAGAACTATAAATACTAGTGATGTTTATGTTGGTATTAAGGGTGATAATTTTGATGGTAATTTATTTTATAAAGATGCTATTAAAAATGGTGCAAGTGTATGTATTTTAGATAATGAAGATGTAATAAAGGAAAAAATTGGTACTATTATTCTTGTAGAGGATACAATTTTAGCTCTTGGATGCCTTGCATCTTACAAAAGAAATTTATATGACATTCCTGTTATTGCAATAACTGGTAGTGTAGGAAAAACATCAGTTAAAGATATGATTTATGAAGTTTTAAAATCAAAATATAATGTTTTATGTACAAAAGAAAATTATAATAACAATATTGGTGTGCCCCTTACTATTTTAGGTTTAAAAAATCATAATGCTTTAATTGTAGAAATGGGTATGAATCATATGAAAGAACTTTCCTATTTATCTAAAATAGCAAAACCTACTATGGCAGTTATTACTAATATAGGAACAGCTCATATTGGAAACCTTGGAAGTAGAGAAAATATTTTAAAAGCTAAACTTGAGGTTCTTGAAGGTATGAATGGTGGTATGTTATTTATAAATAATGATAATGATATGCTTCAGAAAGTAAAATATGATAATTTAGTTACAATAGGTATAGAAAATAAAAGTGATTTTATGGCAACAGATATAAAGGAAGATGCTTTTTCATCACAATTTAAGATTAATGATGAAAATATAAAATTAAATGTTGGCAGCAATGCTTTTATTTATAATGCACTTTTTGCTTATGCTGTTGGAAAGTCTTTAGGTGTTTCTAAAGAAAATATTAAAACCTCTTTAAAAAATTTTAAATTAAGTCCTCATCGATTAGAAAAATTTGAAACAAAAAAATATACTATAATTGATGATACTTATAATGCAAGTTTAGATTCAGTTAAAAATTCATTAGGTCTTTTAAGTAAAATCATAGGAAGAAAAGTATTTGTTTTCGCGGATATTCTTGAGGTAGATAGTTTTGCAAAAGATATTCATGAAGAAGTTGCTGAAAGTATAATAGAAAATATAATTGATGTAACTATATGTGTAGGAAAACTTTCTAAATATACTTATGAAAAATTAAAAACAAATAATAAAGAAACATATTATTTTAAAAATAATAACGAATTAATAAATAATTTAAATTCTATTTTAAAGGAAAAAGATACTATTTTAATAAAAGGATCACATTCAATGAAGTTAATTGAGGTAGTAAATTTCTTAATAAAGTAAAATTGATAATAATGATTATCATCCTTTATCAGAATTATTAAGTTATAATAAAGGTGGAGTTTAATATGAATTACAGTGTATTTTTTAGTCGAATAGAAATAGGAATGGATATAGCATTTACTAAAATAAAAAGTATTTTGCCTAAAAATCCTAAAGTTGTTATTTTACCTTGGACTTTTCCTACAGAATTAGATGCAAATTTACTTGATAATGATTTTTTTAAAAAAGGTGAAAGAAGATATAATAAATATGTTAATGAATTAAAAAAACTTGGTATTAATGAGGAAAATATTAAAGTATTAAATTGTTATAGTGATTCAAAAGAAAAAATTAAAAAAACTTTAAAAGAAAGTAATGTATTACTTCTTCCTGGAGGTAATCCAGAAATGCTTTTTGATAAAGTAGTACATAAAACAGAAATATTATATGAAATAAAATATTATAAAGGACTTATTATCGGAGAAAGTGCTGGAACAGAACTTCAGTTAAAAAGATATTTTATTACCGCTAAAAACAATTATTATAAATATTTTGCTTTTTACGATGGCTTCGGAGTAATTGATGATCCATTTTATATGGATGTTCATTCAATTAATAATAAAAATTATTTGAATAAACTAAAGAAAGTTAGTAATGAAACTGGTAAAGATGTTTATGGAATATTTGATGATGGTGTCTTAATTTATGATAGAACTTCAAAAGAAGTTTTTAAATATGGAAATGTGATAAAGTTTATTCCTAAAAATAAAAAGAAATAATGTATATAAAAGAATATTTAAATAAAGGTAAATTTAAAATTTTAATTTAATATATTATAAAATTATGTTATACTTTATCTATAAGGTAGGTAGATATGAATAAAATAGTTATAATTGGATGTGGAAATGTAGGAATGAGTTATGCATATAGTCTTTTAAATCAAAGTACGCCAGTAAATGAACTTGTTTTAATTGATATAAATCAAGATAAAATAATAGGTGAAGTAATGGATCTTAATCATTGTCTTGCTTTTTCACCATCAAAGATTGATATAAAAGTAGGTACTTATGAAGATTGTAAAGATGCAAAAATTATTGTTATTGCCGCTGGTGCTAATCAAAATCCTGGTGAAACAAGAATGGATTTAATATATAAAAATGCTAAAATTTTTAAAGAGATTATTAATAGTGTTATGAAATCAGGTTTTGATGGTTACTTTTTAATAGCAACAAATCCACTTGATATAATGACTTATTTAACATTTAAATATTCTGGTTTTGTTCCGAATAAAGTAATTGGAACAGGTACTAGTTTAGATACTGCAAGACTTAGGTTTTTAATTAGTGAAAAAGTAGGCGTTAATCCAAAAGATATTAATGCTTATGTTATCGGAGAACATGGTGATAGTGAGTTTACATTATGGTCTTCAGCTCTTGTTGGTAGTGAAAAGATTGATAAATATTTAACTGAGGAAGAAAAAGAAAGTATTGAAAATGATGTTAAAAATGCTGCTTATGAAATAATAAATAAAAAAGGAGCAACATATTATGGTGTAGCAATGTGTTTAACAAGAATTACTAATGCAATATTAAATAATGAAAATTCAATTATTACAGTATCTAGTTATGATAAAGAAAATGATGTATTTTTTGGAGTACCAACAATAGTTAATAAAGATGGTGCAAGTAAAAAAATGTATATTGAACTTGATAGAAAAGAAACTCAAAAACTTATTAATTCAATTTTTGCTTTAAAAGAGGCTATTAAAAAAGTTGAAAACTCTTAATAATTATGTTAAAATAACTTTGTTAGCAAGTGATGAAGCCTTACAACCTTCGGATGCTAAAACGCATATTCAGCGATAAAGAAAAAAGTTGTATGATTAACTTCATAAAATAGGGTGGTACCGCGAGAAGACTCGTCCCTATGTTTATGGAGTTTTTATTTTGAAAGGATGGTAAAAATGGGTATTTATGAAGAACTTGAATGGAGAGGTTTAATAAAAGATATATCTTCTCCCGAGTTAAAAGAAAAATTAAATAAAGGTGGTATGACTTTTTATATTGGTACAGATCCAACTGGTGATAGTATGCATATTGGACACTTTTCATCATTTTTGATTGCCACAAGACTTAAAAGAGCAGGTCATAATCCAATACTTTTAGTGGGTGGAGGAACAGGTCTTATTGGTGATCCAAAACCAACTGCTGAAAGAGCAATGATATCATATGAAGCAGTTAATCATAATGTAGAATGTTTAACTAAACAAGCAAAAGATATTTTTGGCTTTGAAGTTGTAAATAATTATGATTGGTTAAAAAATATTAATTTCATTGATTTTTTAAGAGATTATGGAAAGTATTTTAGTATTGGTTATATGCTTGATAAAGATATTATTAAAAGAAGACTTGATGCAGGTATAACTTATACAGAATTTTCTTATATGATAATGCAAGCTATGGACTTTGAACATTTATATAATGAAAGAGGAGTTACTATGCAAGTTGCTGGTCAAGATCAATGGGGAAATATCACTGCGGGTATTGAACTTATTAGAAAAAAAGATGGTAAAGAGGCTTTTGGTTTTACAATGCCCCTTATTACAAAAAGTGATGGAACTAAGTTTGGTAAAACCGAAGGTAAAGCTATTTGGTTAGATAAAAATAAAACAACTCCATATGAAATGTATCAATTCTTTGTTAATGTAGAGGATTCTATGGTAATTGATTATCTAAAGAAATTTACATTCCTTTCTAAAGAGGAAATTGAGAAAATTGAGAAAGAACATAATCTTCATCCTGAAGAAAGACTTGCTCATAAAACTCTTGCTAAAGAGGTTATTACATTTATTCATGGAGAAAAAGCTTATGAAGATGCTTTAAAACAAGCCAATGCTTTATTTAATGGTGATATTTCTTCATTAGGGGCAGAAAATCTTTTAAATGAATTTAAGGATGTACCTCATTTTATAGTTACTCAAAATGAAAATATTTTAGATATGCTTATAAGAGGTAAAATATGCTCAAGTAAACGTGAAGCAAGAGAGATGGTTAGTGCTGGAGCAATATCAATTAATGGTAATAAAGAAACTAATTTAGATAAAATAATTACTGAAAATGATTTAATCGAAGAAAAAGTTTTATTACTTAAAAAAGGTAAAAAGAATTATTTTTTAGGAACAAAATAGTTCTTTTTTTAATTTTTATTTATAAAGTAATTGAAAAAAACAGTAAAATTTGATATATTAGTTTTATGATAAGGAGAGGGCAATGAAAGATAGTAAGTTAACAAATAAAGATTTTTTAGTTATTATTATTTCAATAGTTTTTTTCTTAGCACTTATCATAGCTAGTACTTATGCTTATTTTGGTTCATTTACTGCAGATACAAATAATAGAGTACATGTTAATATTACAACCGAAGATGGTGTTGCGAGTGTGTTTACTAGTGAAAAGGCCTCTTTAAGTTTACAAATACCTCCGGCTAATATGAGTCAAGCTAATGCAAATAATGAAGTTGCGGCTACATCAAATGCAACATTTAATATAAGTTTAGATTCTGCCTCAGCAAGTATTAAAACAAAATGTACATTTGATGTAATCTTTGAATATGATTCATCATCAAAAGTATATGGAAAAGTTGATGAGACTGATGCTAAATACCTTGAGGCAACAAAAATTAATGGAGTAGTTGTTCCAAAAGAACTTACTATGAAAGTTACTTCTTTAACAGGTACAAATAATTATAGCACAGAAACAAATTTTGATTATAATAGTACATGGTCTAAAAGTGATGCTGGTAATCCAATGAAAACTTTAGTATCAAATGCCTCGATTATAAGCGAAGGCACAAAAATAACAAATACATTTACATTTGAATTAAAATTTTATAATTTAACTACTCATCAAGCAAATATGGAAAATGAAACCTTAAGTGGTTATATTTATGCTAAAAAAACAAATTGTGAAAATATTCCTTAATTGGAATATTTTTTTATTATTTGACAATACTTATGTAAAGTAATATAATATATGTCAATTAATGGGGGTTATGATGGAAAAAAAGGGGATTCTTAAGGAAACATATAAATCATATGTTTATGAAAATCAAAATATATTTGATTTATCTTTTGATATGCTTATTAAATTAATACTTGATAAATACCCAGATCTTTTAAATGATACAATTTTAATATCTTATTTATATGATAATATTTCTAATTTTATAGATATAAATGATTCTTATAAAATTATATTATTAAGTAATTCATTATTTTTAAAAAAATGTAAAGGAAAAGATATAGTAAATATATTACTAACTATTAATAATGATGAAGATAAAATAAAAATTTTATTAAATGAAAATATTTATCCAAGAATATTTAATAATCATTTTTTAGTATTTGATACGCTTAAAATTAATTTTAATAATGATGAAAGTTATATAAAATTATTAAATAAATTACCCTCAAAAGCAAAAATTATAGTTTTAAAGGGAATAGAAAATGAAGATTTAGTAGTAAAAATATTAAAACAAGTTGATACTATAAAAGAAATGGAATTAATGTTAATATTAAGAAAATTTAATAATTCAAATAATAAATTACTTTTTTTAGATAAACTTACTAATCCTCAATATATATCAGAAATTATAGTTTCTACAAAAGATAAAAATTATATTCAAAATAATTTTGATATTCTTACCAATAATTATAAACTATCTTTTTTAAAGAATTTAACTGATAAAGAAAAAATCTATTATATAGAAAATGGATTTTATAAACTTGAACTAATTGCTAGTTTAAATAATATTGATTTGTTATTTAGATATTTTATATCTTTAAAATCATATGATGAACAAAAAGTAGTTATAGAAAATGTTAAAAGTGAAGAAATAAAATATGAATTATTTAAATTAATGCATCTTTCTTATGATAAATATATGGAAATGATATTTTATTTATTAAAAATAATTAATAATAAAAATATTAGATTAGAACTAACATCTTTATTAAATGATAAAGGTATAAAAAAAGCAATTGCTTCGAATGAAAAAAATATAAAAGAGGATTTAACTGAAATAGAAATAAATCCACATGTAGATCCAAATATTACATTTGGTGTGGAACTTGAATGTTCTCATAAACTTAATACTTCATATATTGCTTTAGGTACACTTTATAATAATTGGCATTTTAAAGAGGAAGGTACTGTTTATAATGGAGTTGAAATAACTTCACCAATACTAAATTATACAAATGAAGATATGAAAAGATTAAAATGTGTATGTGATTTTTTAAATGAAAACGGATTTAAAACAACAAAAGATTGTGGGGGTCATATTCATTTTGGATTTGATTATATTGAAAGTATTACTCATTTACAACTTCTTTATTATATATATGTAAATACTGAAGAGATACTTTCATATATGTTTAATAAAGAAGGTACTATTTTAAGAGAGGGTGCTATTGCAAATGCTCCATTTATTAATGAAAATATTTTAAATCTTTATGGTAAATATATTCAAACTTATGCAGATAACTTAAAAAGTTTTGCAACGCTTCTTGGTAATGCTCAAAAAGATAGATATGCAAGTTTAAATATTAAAAATGCCTTTAGTTTAGATAAAAATACTATAGAACTTAGAATTCCTAATGGAACTTTAGAGTTTAATGAACTTAATTTAAATATAATTTTATTTACAAGAATTATGCAAAAATCTAAATATTTTTCTCATAATACAGATGATAAAAAATTATTGAAAGAACTTTTATTTCTTTCAAAAGATATTCCTATCGAAGATAAGAAAAACTATTTACTTGATATTTTATTTGATGAAGATTATGAACTTAAAAATATCTTCTATGACAGATTTGAAACAAATTATCATTTAACTAAAGAAAAAGAACTTTCAAAAACTAGAAATTAATTCTAGTTTTTTTAATAAATTGATAGTATAATTTAGTAGTAAGGTATAAAAATACGAGGGAATATTTTCTCAAACCTATAAGATTTAAGAAAAATGACCTCAGTATTTATAAGGGATAGGTGGATATTATGGATAAAAGTAAAATAACAAAATCACTTGCAGTGTTTGCATCAGTATTATTAATAATTATTGTAGGAGTTGCTTCATTTGCATATTTTGGAACATTTAATGTAAATTTAAATAATAATGTAGCAGTAAATATTAATTCATCAAGTCCAGGTAATGCAACATTTACCTCAAATGCGACACAACTTAATTTACAAGTACCAGCGGCAAATATGAGTTTTACAGTAGCAAATAACGAAGTTGCTGCAAAAGAGGATACTGCATTTTTAGATGTAACTCTTACAGGTTCATCAAATTTACTAACAACATGTACATATGATATAGTTTATGAATATGATGCAGGAAGTAATGTTTATGGGCAAGGTACAACGACAAAAACAAGTGGCGCTACAAAAGAAATAACAATTGAAGTAAATGGTATGAATGGAAATAATCATTTTGCTACAGAAACAAATTTTGATCATGCTAGTATTCAAAGTTATTATGATTCTGCAAATAAATATTATAAATTAGTCGAGGGTGCCACAATAAAAAGTTTAGGAAGCACTCAATCAGTAAGATGGAAAATAACAGGAAGATATTATAACTTAAATGTAAGTCAAGCACAACTTAGTGGAAAAAACTTTACTGGTAAAATATATGCAATAAGTAAAGGATGTTCTTCAGAAGATGGAACAACTGTTAAAAAAGGTTATGAAACAATACTTGCAAATAATGGTGGGGCAGCAAGTATGACAACACTTACATCAACAGATTTTGCAAAAGTTACTACTGCCTCAGATAAAGGAATGTATAAAGCACAAGATGATTTAGGAACATCATACTATTTTAGAGGAGCAGTAGATAATAACTGGGTTAAATATGGTAAATATACTAAAGATGCATATATTGTTATGGATCGTAAATATAACTATTCATTAGTTGACTCTTGTAATGGGTTTAATTTTTGTACAAAATTAGCCTCAAAAGGTGATGATATGTATTGGCGAATAATAAGGATAAATGGAGATAATTCAATTAGAATGATATATACAGGAACAACTGCACCAGATAGTAATACAAAAGTTGTAATGACTGAAAGAACTTATATTTCTGATTTACTACAATATACAGTAACATCAGCAGGTGCATCAAAATTTAATCAAAAAAGTGATAGTGCAGAATATGTAGGATATATGTATACAATAGGACAACAACATGGAACAAGTCAAAGTAGTGATATAAAAACATATTTAGACAATTGGTATGCAAATTATACTGATTTAAATAAAACAGGAACAAAAATAACAGATCAAATATATTGTAATGATAGAACAGCATCAACTTCAAATGTATCATATTCAACTGCAAATTACACAACATTAACAAGTTGGAATTCAAAGGGAACACTATATTTTTATGGAGCAAATGGACGAATAAATAAAGATAATAATCCAATGTTAACTTGTGCAGTAGATAGTGATAGATTTACAGTTAATAAAATAAATGGTAAAGGAAATAGTGCATTAACATATCCTATAGGTTTAATAACAATAGATGAAGTTGAAATGGCAGGAAACAATTTTAATGAAAGTGTTAAAAGTCATTATTTATATACTGGAGCTCATTATTGGACAGGCACACCTGCTGCTTTCGATGGTGATTTTTCGTTTGAGTACAGTGCGATGGATGAAAGTGGATTTAGTATGTCTGATGCGGGAATTAGATTTGCGGCTCGTGGCGTAGTAAGTTTATCCTCTGAAAGTAAATTACTTGGAAGTGGAACATATAATGATGTTTACATTGTTAGTTGACAATCAAAGAAAAAAAGCATATAATTTAGATATGTTTTGAGAAAAACTATGAACAAGACGAAATTACTTATGGAGTTAATAAGAGAGTTAGCATGTGGTGAAAGCTAATAACAAAGTAGTAATTTAGATCACTTGGGAGTTGTTTATCTAAATAAATAGGGTAAACTGTGTAATTCGCATTAAGAATAATAAGTTAAATATAAAGGTGGTACCGTGCTATATGCACCCTTTTGGTAACCACTTTTTTTATTGGAGGGAAGAAAGATGTTTAAAAAATTAGATGAAAGAAAAACTAATGAAGTTGAAAAAAGTATATTAGATACTTGGCAAAAAGAGGATATTTTATCATTAACTACAAAAGGTGATGAAAACTTTGTATTTTATGATGGACCAATTTATGCTAATGCTAAACCGGGAATTCATCATGTATTTGCAAAAACAATTAAAGATGCTTTTTGTAAGTATAATGTAATGAATGGTAAAAAGGTACTTAGAAAAATAGGCCTTGATACACATGGACTTCCAATTGAGGTTAATGTTGAAAAGAAATTAGGTTTTTCTGGTAAAGCAGATATTGAAAAATTTGGTGTAGAAAATTTTTGTAAAGAATGTAATAAAGAAACTGCTACAAATATTGATGAAGTAGATAAAGTAACTCAAATGATGGGTCAATTTATTGATACTAAAAATCCATATATTACATGTAGTAATGATTTCATTGAATCTGAATGGTGGATTTTAAAAACTATGCATGAAAAAGGACTTATTTATTATGGTTCTAAAGTGCTTCCATATTGTCCTAGATGTGGAACAGAACTTGCATCACATGAAGTAAGTCAAGGTTATGAAGAGGATAGTGTAAATACTGTTATTGTTCCTTTTAAAATAAAGGGTAAAGATGAATATATGCTTGTATGGACTACTACTCCTTGGACACTTCTTGATAATGTTGCTGCATGTGTAAATCCTAATTTAACTTATGTAAAAGTTGAAAGTATGGGTTATAAATTTATATTATGTGAAAGTTTAGTAGAAAAAGTTTTAGGAGATGATGTAAAAGTTCTTGAATCATTTAAAGGTACTGATTTAGTAGGAACAGAGTATGAACAATTAATGCCTTTTGCAAAAGTAGAGGGAAAAGCTTTTGTTGTAGTTGCGGACTCTTATGTTACTGCAGATGATGGTACTGGAATAGTTCATATTGCTCCGGCATATGGTGCTGATGATAATAGAGTATGCACACAAAATGAAATATCTTTTGTTCAAAGTGTTGGTAGTGATGGTAAATATAAAATTGGTCCTTGGAAAGGAACTCTTGTAACAGATAAAGATCTTGAGATAGATATTATCAAATATTTAAAAGAAAATGATAAATTATTTAAGAAAATAAAAATGGTTCATGATTATCCTCATTGCTGGAGATGTAAAAGTCCACTTATATATTTTGCAAAACCTGCTTGGTATGTAAAAACAACTGCTTATAAAGATAAAATTATTGAGGCTAATAAAGCTATTAATTGGTATCCAGATTATGTAGGTCAAAAAAGGTTTAATAATTGGCTTGAAAATATGATAGATTGGGGTATCTCAAGAAATAGATATTGGGGATGTCCTTTACCTATTTGGGTATGTGATGATTGTAATCATTTTGATGTAATTGGAAGTGTAAAAGAACTTAGTGATAGAGCAAATGAAAAAGATATTGATATTAAAAATATGGAACTTCATAGACCTTATGTAGATAATATTACAATGACTTGTTCATGTGGTGGCACAATGCATAGAGTTAAAGATGTTTTAGATGTATGGTTTGATTCAGGTTCAATGCCATATGCACAATATCATTATCCATTTGAAAATAAAAAACTTTTTGAAAGTCAATTTCCTGCAGATTTTATTGCTGAGGGAGTAGACCAAACTCGTGGATGGTTTTATGTACTACTTGTAATAAGTACAATTATAAGTGGAACTTCATCATTTAAAAATGTTGTTGTAAATGATATGATGCTTGATAAAAATGGTAAAAAAATGAGTAAATCTACAGGTAATATCATTGATCCAATTGCTATTATGGAAAAATATGGAGCAGACTCTATTAGATGGTATATGCTTTATGCTTCTCCAGTATGGACACCACTTAAATTTGATGAAGATGGTGTAAAAGAAGTATATTCTAAATTTGTTAATCCTTTAAAAAATACATATTCATTCTTCCAAATGTATGCAAATGTAGATAATATTAATATAAAAGAATGTAATGTAGATTACTCTGATAGGGAGGAAATTGATAAATGGCTTTTATCAAAATATAATAATTTAGTTAAAAATGTAAGAAATTCATTTTCTGAATATGATTTAAATAAAGTTACTAAATATATTACATCATTTGTATCAGATGATTTATCAAATTGGTATATTAGACGTAATCGTAATAGATTCTGGGGTAGTGAGTTTAATAGCTCAAAGAAAAGTGTTTATATGACTACTTATGAAGTTTTAAGTGGATTATGTAAATTAATTGCTCCAATAGCACCATTTGTTTCTGAGGAAATCTATACTAATTTAACAGGTGAAAAATCAGTTCATTTAGCAAGTTACCCAGTTTGCAATGAAAATCTTATAAATCCTGCTTTAGAGGAAAAAATGGATTTAGTAAGAGATCTTATTTCTATAGGTAGATACGCTAGAGAAGAAAATAAAATTAAAGTAAGACAACCACTTAGTGAAGTATTAATTGATGGTAAATATGAAAGTATTATTGATAATTTAACATCTCTTATCAAAGAGGAATTAAATGTTAAAGAAGTTAAATTTATAAATGATATTAATACTTATATGAACTTTGAAGTAAAACCTAACTTTAAAGAGGCTGGTAAAGTATTTGGTAAAAATATGAAAGCCTATCAAGAAAAATTATTAAATTTAACTGAAGAAGAACTTGAAAGTATTCAAAAAGGTGAAAGTATTACTTTAAATGTTAGTGGAGAAAATTATGAAGTTACTCCATCTTTAGTAGATATTAGATATAATGCAAAAGAGGGCTTTGATATTGGTATGGATAATGGTAAGTTTGTAATACTTAATGCTGTTATTACTGATTCACTTAAAAAAGAGGGTAATGCTAGAGAATTTGTATCTAAAGTTCAAGCAATTAGAAAAGAAAGTAATTTTGATATTGATAATAGAATTAAAATATATGTTAATGCAGATGAAGAGTTTGCAAGTTCTATTAAAGATAATCTAGATTATGTAAAAAATGAAACTCTTGCTATAGAAATTAATTTTGATGATTCTATAGAAAAGGATTTAACTTTAAATGATTATAGTGTTGGTATTAAACTAGAAAGGGTAGCGTAAGTTACCTTTTTTCATTTGTAAATAAAGTTTTTATAGTATGTGTAAAATAAAAGTAAAATAAATTTTTTAAAAGTGTCAAAAATATGTAAAATTTTTACTTTTTTTAAGAAATTTTTCAAAAAAAGGAGGAAAAGAGAAATTTTCCGGTAATAAATATATATGAAGGGAGAATTTCAAAATGACATAGAATTATTTTTGAAAATTAAAAAAGCAGATGAATAAAAATACAGAAGGATATACTGATAAAAAATTTGAAAATGATATTAATTTGATAAATAATATTGATATTGTTGCTAATGATAAATTAAATTATATTGATAAAAATATCAAAGGATTTGATGGATTACAAAGTGGCTTAATATTACCCTTAAACATTCAAAAATTTGCTCAAATAGACAACAATTTGAAGAAAGAGATAGAGAAATTAACCTCTAACTCATATACTGATGTAACAAAAAATTGGATAGAAAATGCTAATCCAAATAGTCATAGGGTTTTAACTTCAGGATATTTTATCTTTAAGCAAAAGAAATACAAAGTTGATGGGAAAAATGTGATTTTGGACTATTCTAAAAAAGAAAAAGAAGTGGCAGAATGGTTAGAAGACACTTTTGGGGGAGAATTGTATATGTTGCCAAGAGTAAATTATCCAGAGGGAATAAAAACTGCTGATTATTTATTTAGAGGAGAATATTGGGATTTAAAAGAGATTAATGGTAATGGAAAAAACATTTTCTTTCATGCTGTTGAAAAACATGAAAAACAATCACATAATTTTATATTTGACGTTTCAAATTCAACTCTAACAGATTTAGAAATTGATGATAGAATAAATTCTTTATATAAACTACCAAAATTAAAATGGTTAGATAAAATAGTAATTAAAAGAGATAAAACATTTATAAAAATAACCAAAAAGAAGTGACCCCTCCGATTAACGGTGGGACCACTTCTCATGTACACATTATAGCATAAGAACCATATTGTGTCAATCGAAGTAGCTTAATTTCGTAGTGTAATAGTTTTAAAAACTTAACTGTGAATAGTGCTGCTTCGACTATTAATATTATAATCAGAAATGAATAAAAAATGAATAACAAGGTGTTATTTTATTTATACAATAGTACAAATATTGGGACTAAGGGTTTTGACAATAAAAAAACTAGGTTTCCCTAGTAAATTTTAAATGGTCGAGAAGACAGGATTTGAACCTGCGACCCCTACGTCCCAAGCGTAGTGCACTACCAAGCTGTGCTACTTCTCGAAAACAAATTAATTATATCACAAATTTTAATTTTTGCAAATAAAAAATGCATTACGCTTATAAAAATGTGAAATTTTTTAAAATTGGTACGCCCAAAGGGATTCGAACCCCCAACCTTTTGATCCGTAGTCAAATGCTCTATCCAGTTGAGCTATGGGCGCAAGATGAATGCTTTTTCATAAAGCAAATTAATTATAATATAAATATTGAAAAAAATCAATAAAATCATATTCTTTTTTTTATGCATTTATGATAAAATAAAATATATGTAAAGGAAAAAGATGGATGACTAGAGAAATGTTTATGTTATTTGCTATTGGTTACTATTTTCTTACAATGATAATAATTGTAATTGTTTTACTAGTGATTTCAAATAAGACTAAAAAGAAATATTTAGCCCAAATAAATGAACTAGAAAGGCAAAAAAATTTAGTAATCTCTGCGGGAATACTTTCTGAACTTAATAAAGTTGAAAGTTTAATAAATAATGATGATTTAAGAAAAAAATATGAATCATGGCAAAAAAGGTTTAACGAAATTAAAAATGATGATATACCAAAAATAACTGATTTAATTAATGAAGTTCAAGAATATTTTGAAACAAAAGATTATGCAAATTTAAAAGCCTCAATTATAAAGACTGAAATGGATTTAAATTATTTACAAACAAAATCTGGAATTTTACTTGATGAAATTAAAGAAATTACTTTAAGTGAGGAAAGAAATAGAGATAAAATTACTAAGTTAAAAGCGGAGTATCGAAATGTACTTACAACTTATAAAGAGGATCCTGAAAGTTATAGTAAGATTAAAATTCCTTTAGAATTACAATTTGAAAATGTTGACAAATTATTTGCAAGTTTTGAAAATGCTATGGATAAAAATGCTTATACTGAAGCACCTAAAATTGTTAAGGCTATTGATGATATTGTTTCAAATTTAAATGAAATAATAAATGAAACAAAAACTATTTGTTTATATGGAGAAAATCTTATTCCTAAGAAAATCGAAGATATAAAATTGATTTATAAAAAAATGGTTCAAAGTGGTTATAATTTAGATTATTTAAATATTGAATATAATATCGAAGAGGCAAATAAAAAGATAATTGATATATTTCAAAGATTAAATGTTTTAGATGTTGAGGATTCAATCTTTGAACTTAAAACTATGCATGATTATTTTGATTCATTGTATAATGATTTTGAAAATGAAAAGGTAAGTAAAAGACTTTTTGATGATTATATGCGTAGTATTGGTATAAAACTTTCTAAACTTGAAAAAATAAGTCAAGAATTATTTAAGAAAGTTGATGAACTTAAATATAGTTATGATTTAACTGATGAAGAAGTTGCAAGTATTATTGAAATAAAAGATAATATAATTGATAACCATAATAGTTATGATCATATAATTGATATATTTAGAAATAAAACATTAGCATATTCAAAACTTGCTAGTGAGATGGAAAATATAAATAATAAACTTCTTAAAAATGAAGAAAAATTAAATCATACTTTAGAAACTTTAAGTAGTTTAAAAGATGATGAATTAAGAGCAAAAGAACAACTTACAGAAATTGAGGAAATTTTAAAAGATTGTAAATTAAAAGCAAGAGAATATAAACTTCCAGTTGTACCTAAAAATTATTATGTGGAGTTTACAGAGGCTTCCCTTGCTATAAAAGAAATGATTGCGGAACTTGAAAAAAGGCCAATTTCAATTAAAGTATTAAATATGCGTGTGGATACAGCAAGAGATTTGGTTTTAAAAGTTTATAATACAATTAATGAAACAACAAAAACTGCAAAAATGGCAGAAATGGCAATCGTATATGGAAATAGATATAGAGTAGTTAATAAAGATGTAGATTTTGGTTTAACTAAAGCAGAAAACTCTTTTTATAAAGGAAATTATAAGATTTGTTTAGAACAAGCAATTAGCGCAATAAATATAGTTGAACCTGGTATTCATCATAAATTACTTGAGAATTTTAAAGATTAGGGGGATTTATGATTTATTTAGATTATAGTGCTACAACTCCCGTTGCTTTAGAGGTACAAGATACAATGAATAAAGTAACTAGGGAGTTTATTGGTAATGCTAATTCCTTAAATGGTCTTGGCATTAAATCAAGAAATTTACTTAATAGTGCAACAAAACAAATTGCAAATTGTTTTAATATTTTAGAAAGTGAAATTACTTATACATCATCCTCAACCGAGAGTAATAATTTAGCAATAATTGGTTGTGCTTTAGCATATTTTAAAAAAGGAAAACATATTATAGTTTCAAAACTTGAACATGCTGATGTATATGATATTTGTGATTATTTAAAAAGTATTGGGTTTGAAATTAGTTATGTAAGTTCAAATGCTGATGGACTTGTAGATTTTGAGGAGTTAAAAAGATTAATTAGACCTGATACAATTTTGGTTAGTATTGCAGCTGTTAATAGTGAACTTGGTATAAGACAACCTCTTAAAATGATTAGACAAATAATAAAGAAAGAAAATCCTTATACTTTGTTTCATAGTGATATGACTCAAGCTGTAGGAAAAATTTCTGTTTCTCTTTTAGATACTGATTTAGCTACAATATCCTCACATAAAATATATGGCCCAAAAGGAATAGCAATGCTTTATAAAAATAGTACAGTAAAAATTAAACCAATTATTTATGGCAGTGGACAGTCTAATGATTTAAAACCAGGTACACCACCACTTCCTTTGATTGTGGGATTTGCTAAGGCTTTAAGACTTGCACTCGAGGGTGTTGAAAAAAAAGAAAAATATGTAAATTTATTAAATGAAAGAATATGTAATAAACTTAGTAAATATCCAGATATTCTAATTAATAAAACTAAGTATTCTATTCCACATATTTTAAATATTTCACTTATGAATATTAAACCAGAAACATTTATTCATGCAATGGATAATGAAGAAATATATTTATCTACGAATACTGCTTGTTCTTCAGGAGAAACTTCAAATGCAGTAATGGCATTATATAACGATATAAAAAGGGCTTCACATACAATAAGGATTAGTTTATCTAGCATAACTACAAGTGATGAAATTGATAAATTTCTTAAGGCTTTCGATAGAAATTTTGAATCACTTAATAGTTTAGTAAGGAAGGATTAAATGGAAAAAGTTATTATTATAAAATATGCTGAGCTATCTACGAAAAGTGATAATATTAATTTTTTTATTAAAACATTAAAACATAATATTGAATCTTTATTACAAAAAGAAACTTTCAGTATATCGTCTGATGTTGGTAGAATGATTATATATACAGAAAATATACCTAAAGTAATGGAAAAACTAAAAACTGTATTTGGTATTCACGAAATAATGATAGGTTATATTTTTAAAGAAAAAGATCTTGATACAATTAAAGAAAATGTTTTATCTTTAATTAAAGATAAAGAGTTTAATACATTTAGAGTTACGACAAAAAGAAGTGATAAACATTATGAAATATCTTCAGTAGAAGTTTCTAAACTCGTTGGAGCTCATATTTTAAAAAATATTCCTAATAAAAAAGTATTACTTGAAAATTTTGATTTAGAGGTTTGTATTGAAATTAGAATTAATGAAGTACTTATTTATTTTGGAGGTATTAAAGGTCTTGGAGGTTATCCAGTTTCAACTTTAGGTAAAGGTCTTCTTATGCTTTCTGGGGGAATTGATTCTCCGGTAGCAGGCTATCTTGCAATGAAAAGAGGTATCAGACTTGAGGCAATTTATTTTGATTCTCCACCACATACATCAGATATGGCAAGAGAAAAAGTATTTGATTTGGCAAGAAAATTATCAGTTTATAATGGAAGTGTAAAAGTTCATGTTATAAATTTCACTCATATCCAAGAGGAAATAATTAAAAATATTCCTAATTATTATTTAATTACAATTATGCGTAGATTTATGTATGAAATTTCCGCCTTGGTGGCAAATAGATGTAATGCTCATGTAATTATAAATGGTGAAAGTGTAGGACAAGTTGCTTCCCAAACACTTAAGAGTATGGAAGTTATAAATGAAGCTATAAAAAAACCAGTTTTAAGACCAGTATGTTGTTTTGATAAACTTGAAATTATAGATTTGGCAAAAAAAATAGGTACTTATGATATTTCAATTAGACCTTATGAAGATTGCTGCACAATATTTGTTCCTAAACATCCAGTTATTCATCCTGATTTAAAACTTGCAAAAGAATATGAAAAATTAATTGATAAAGATGAGCTTATTTATGAAGCAATAAAAAATCAAAAAATAATTACACTTAATAATGATGATAAAGATTATAGTGATTTACTATAGTCTTTTTTTAGTATAAGTAATTTTTTTATGAGTAAACTAATAATATGAAAGAAAAAGATGAATATAATGTATCATTTACTCGAAGAAATATAAATAATTATGATAACTATTCAAAAACAAGTGGTAACACAAATAAAAAGTAATAAGAAATTATTATTTTTTTAGGTGATAAACCTCTTGCATAAATATATAAATAAATGATATATTATAAATAGGTGAACGTGAAAGAATTTTGCGTTACCAATTGGTTTTAATAATTGAAAACGCTATTCAGGCAAGCAAGGCTATAATAAACTCTTTTACGAGCTCATATAGTTTTACTAAATCTTGAACGGCGTTTTCTATTTTATCTAGGTTGTAAATACAAATTAGAAATAGTATGAATAAAAACTCGAATTTAATTATCTTATCTTTAGACATAAGCATCATCCTCCTTCCAGAATTTTTGATTTATTTCAAACCCCCTGAAAATTGGTGGCAACGCCAGTTCCTGCACGTTCAAGTAGTTATTATACATATAAATTTTTGCATTGCAACTACTTCGACAAAACATGCCAAAATAAGACATGAATTTATATAAAATTTGAAATTATGTGCGATTATTTTGTAAAAGAAAAGAAAAAGGTAGCAAAAGTTATTTTTTTTTTGTATAATAATTTTGAGGTGAAAGAAAATGAAAATATTATCAATAAACGCAGGTAGTTCATCATTAAAATTTACTTTATTTGAATTACCAAAAACTGAGGCTATTGCAAGTGGTGTATTTGAAAAAATAGGCCTAAAAGATAGTTTCTATACAATTAAATATGATGGAGAAAAAACAAGAAAAGAAGTATATTTAAAAGATCATTCTGTAGCAGTTGACTACTTAATTAAAGATTTAGTAGATATGCATATTGTTTCATCATTAAATGAAATCGAAGGAGTAGGTCATAGAATTCTACATGGAGGAGCAGAGTTTACTCATCCAGTAGTTTTAAATGAAGATGTAGTTGCAAGAATTAGCAAATATAATGAACTTGGACCACTTCATAATCCAGCAAACCTTCTTGGAGTTGAGGCATTTATGAAAGCCCTTCCTGGAGTAATAAATGTTGGTGTATTTGATACAGGATTTCATCAAACAATGGATGAAGAACATTTCTTATACCCAGTACCTTATGAATGGTATGAAAAATATGGTGTAAGAAAATATGGTTTCCACGGAACAAGTCATAGATTTGTATATGGAGAACTTTGCAAAAAACTTGAAAATGAAGAATTAAAAGTTATTACTTGTCATATTGGAAATGGTGCATCACTTTGTGCTATTGATGAAGGCAAAGTAGTAGATACTTCAATGGGATTTACTCCACTTGCAGGTGTTATGATGGGAACAAGATGTGGTGATATCGATCCATCTATTTTAGAATATGTATGTAACAAAACTGGTAAAACTATTTCTGAAATTACTAATGATTTAAATAAGAAGAGTGGTTTTTTAGGAGTATCAGGAATATCATCAGATGCAAGAGATGTTGAAAATGCCGCAATGGAAGGAAATAAAATGGCTGTTTTAGCGGAAAATATGTATGCTCAAAAAATTGCTAATTATATTGCTGTGTATAACAATATGCTTGGTGGAGCTGATGCTATTGTATTTACTGCTGGTGTTGGTGAAAATAGTGCCAGAATGAGAAAAATGGTTGTTGATAGAATTAAATCATTAGGTGTAAAACTTGATGATACGTTAAATAATGTTCGTGGAGAATATAAGAAAATTTCTGCTGAAGACTCTAGTATTCCAGTTTATATTTTACCAACTAATGAAGAACTTTTAATTGCCCAAGATACAATGAAGTTAAAAATTGAAATGGGTGATTAATATAAATAAGGATATATACAAGAAAATATTTAAATTAATTAAAAAATATGATGAGATAGTTCTTGCTAGACATATTGGACCAGATCCAGATGCCGTTGCAAGTCAAATTGCTCTTCGTGACTCTATTAAACTTACATTTCCAAATAAAAGAGTATATGCAGTTGGTGCGGGTGTAAGTAAATTTAAGTACTTAGGTTCTTTAGATAAACCTGATTTTAATAGTTTAACAAATAGTCTTTTGATAGTACTTGATGTACCTAACTTCTATAGAATAGATGGAGCAGATGATTTAGATTATAAAGATATAGTTAAAATAGATCATCATCCTAAAGAGGATATAATAGGTACAGCGGATTTTACATCAAGTGATTATTCCTCAACATGTGAAATGGTTGCAAATCTTATTTATGAAACAAAACTTGTTATGGATAAAGATATTGCAGAAAAACTATTTTTAGGAATAGTTTCTGATAGTGAAAGATTTTTATTTAAAAATACTACTGCGGGAACATTTGAAATGGCAGCTAAATTATGTAAGGATTATAATCTTGATTTTACAAATCTTTATGCAAATCTTTATCAAAAAAGTTTTAATGAGTGTAAGTTTGAAGCTTATATAATTAATAATTTAATAATTACTGATAATAAGTTTGGATATATTTTAATTGATAATAAAGTAGTTGAGGAATATAAAGTAGATTTATCTGCGGCATCAGTACTTATAAACAATTTTAATTTTATTGAGGAATTAAATGTATGGTGTTTTATTACTTATGATGAAAGAAATGAAATATATAAAGTAAATATTCGTTCACGAGGACCAATTATTAATGAAGTTGCCTCTAAATATAATGGTGGTGGACATCAATATGCATCTGGGGCAAGAATAAGTGAAAAGAAAGATGTTGATGCTTTAATAAAAGATTTGGATGAAGCAGCATCAAATTATCTTGCTGAGGAACAGAATTAAATTTGAAAATAACTAGTATAAAATTAAATAAAAATGGTAAGTATGTAGTAACAATTGATAATGAAAAATATAATTTATATCAAGATACTATTTTAAAATACTTACTTTTTTCTAAAAAAGAAATTGATAATACTTTATTTGAAAATATTATAAAGGATAATAACTTCTATGATGCATATTATAAAATTATTAAATTTGTAAGTATTCGTCTTCGAACTGAAAATGAAATTAGAAAAAAACTTAATACTTTATTTATTTTAAAAAAAGATCAAGATAAAATAATTAATAAACTAAAAGAGCAAGGCTACTTAAATGATGAACTATATATAAAATCATATATAAATGATAAAATTAATCTTTCTTTAGAGGGACCAGAAAAAGTTAAAAGAGAGCTTTTAAAAAATGGTTTTAAAAAGGAAGATATATTAAAATATCTATGTTTATTTGAGGATATTAATGAAGAGAGAATAAATAAAATAATTAATAAAAAACTTAAAGCAAATCATAACTTATCTAAAAAAATGTTTATTGTTAAAGTAGGTAGTGATTTAAGAAATTTAGGTTATACCAATTATAGAGAAATACTTAATAATATTGATTTTGATGATAAAGATATTTATCAAAAAGAATATGATAAAATATATAATAAACTTATAAAAAAATATCCACCTGAAAAGGCAGATATTCTTACAAAACAAAAACTTTATACAAAAGGATTTTAAAAAACATCAGTTTTGGCTGATGTTTTAATTTTAATTATTTTTTGTAACTTTGAATGTAACAGTGGCAGTTCCACCAGTTGCAATATCACTAAGATTAACAGTAAGTAGTCCATTAGAATTATTATATGTATACTGACTTGATGTAGCGGCTGAACCATTAATTGTAACACTATCTGGTACAAATGTAACAAGCGTAGTATCAAGAGTGTCAGTAATTACTGGTGATGTATAAGTTTGTCCAGTTGTGTTATTAATAGTTAAAGTATAAGTAAGTTCACCATCAGCCCAAGAAGTTTTATCAGCACTTTTAACAGCGGTTAAACCGTTTATAACATTCACCCCCAGTGTATTCGAAGTAAGAGTAGTAGTTTGCCCGTCTATAGTTCCCGATACATTTGCTGTATTATTTAATTCATTTATCAATTTATTACCTCCATAATAATTATATGTTTTTTAAATTTTATTAATTAATTAAATAGTCCTATTTACGTGCAAAATTATTGCAATTTCTAATTAAGATACTTGTTACTTTTACAGTGTTACTTGCTATATCATTTAAATATGCTGTATTATTTAATACAAAAACTTCATTTACTTTTTTAGAAACAGAGTAGGTAACTGTTACTATTTCATTTGCATTTATATTTAAATTATTAATTTCTAATTGACCTGTTGCTTTATTATAAGTAAATGGGTAAGAACTATTATTAACTAAAACACTACTTGGTATAACATTTGCATATTTTGGATTAATAACATCTTTGAAAATGCCATTTATAATATTTGAATTAGAATTATTTGTGATTATAATTGAATATTTTAATATTCCATCAGACCAAATATTTTTATTAGCTAATTTAGATATAGAAAGTAGTGAACTTGGAACTTCAACAGAAATTATATTAGATGTTATAGTGGTATCTAAATTATTAATTTTACCAGTAACTAAAAAATTATTTAAAATAGTATTCATAAACCTCCATATTATAAAATATGCTTACATAAAAAAAGATATCATTATAGATACCTTATTTTGTAGTATTATTTTTTTCTTGTGTTAAAGATGCAAGTGTATTTGAAATATAATTTGAATATTGAGTAGCAAGTGTTGAATCTTCGATTTCCATACCTTTTTCTTTACGGTAATGTTGAAGAGCATTTACAGAAATTGTATTATCTTTTTTCATTTTTTCTTTTGCTAAAGTTTCAATAATTTGCTGTTTAACATCTTTTAAATCTTTTTTATCATAAGTTTTATTTCTCATTATAACATGATATCCATTGTCAGTTTTAACAACCTCAGTGCTATATGCTCCATCTTTTAAAGTATATGCTTTATTTATAAGATTTGTGTATGAGTCTCCCAATTTAGTTTTGTTAACTTCACCTAAAGAACCACCTTTATCTTTTGTTGCTTCATCTTCACTATATTTTTTAGCAAGTTCTGAGAAAGCATCAGCAACTGATGAACCTTTTTTAACTGCATCCTTAAGTTCAGTAATGATTGATTTGGCTTTTGTTTCTGCCTCAGTTTCAGCTTTTTTCTTTTCATCATCATTCATTTTATCAGTAACTTGTGGTGTAATTAAAATATGACTAACTTCAATATCATTTTCCATCTTTTTATAATAGTTTTCTATTTCTTTGTCAGTTATTTTTTCTTTTGCATAAGTCTCTACAGCATATGATTGCATATAGCTTAGATATACTTGATCTTTATATTCCTCTAAAGTAGAGAAACCATAATATTGTTGTATAGCCGCAAGTAATTTTTCTTCAGTTTCATAACTATCTTTTAATGCACTTAGATAACTTTCTGAAGCTTTTTTTGCTTTTTCAATATTATCTTTAAAAGTTTCCTCTAAAACTTTTTTATCTATCATATTTACAAGTATAGATAAGGCATATTTGTCTTTCATTTGTGTATATAAATCATCTACACTGATTTTATCACCATTTTTAAAACTTACTACTGCATCCTTTCCATTTTCTAATTTTGGTACTTTTCCACATCCTGTTAAAAGAAGCGTAAGTGCCATAGCTAATACTATTTTCTTTTTCATCTTTACCTCCATAAGTTAATTATAGCAACTATAAGGAGAAAATACAATAAAAAGTAGGTTATAGGTAGCGATTATTATATGTAATAAAGATATAAATATGAGTGTCAAAATTAATTATTTAGCATTTAATATTATGAAAAGACAAAAAGGAGGAATTTTATATGAATCATTGTGGAAATGGTCTTGGAGCTGCGATTATATTAGTATTATTTATACTTCTTATAATCATAGTTGGTGCATATATTTAAGGGTGTAATATGAGTTGCTGTAATAAAAAAAATCCACCTGAAAACTGTTCAAATGGATTTAATAATTATTTTTTCATAGTATTAATTTTATTTATCTTACTTGCAATAATAATGGGACCAATTTTCTAGGGAAAAGCAAATGCTTTTCTTTTTTTGTGCTTAAGAAAGATTTTAAAAGAAAAAATGAACTAATTGCTAGTTCATTAATTTACAGTTTTGACATTTATATTTTGATTAAGTGAAGTAAGAATATTTTTATAATCTTCATAAATATTTTTATAATCTTTATTATATTCTTCACTCATTTTACTAAATGGTATTACTTTATAATCACGATGATTTTTATTGTAAGTATAAGTTAAATCAGCACCAATGTTATCTACTTTAACTTCTACACTTCCATCTTCATAAGTCGTTTTTGTTATGTCCATTGAAGCAAGAACTCCAACTATACCTTTATATCCAATTGAGGTAATTAAATCACCTTGATTAGATATAAAATTGCCAAGTGAATAAAATACTACAGTATTTCCAATTATATCAAATGGTTGCAAACAGTGTGAATATGTTCCTAAAATGATATCAACACCTAAAGATGCAAGATAATTTGCTATTTCTTTATTAGCTTGTGTAGGAACAGTTTCATACTCAGCACTTGCTTTATGCCAATGCATTGCCACAATTACAACATCAACTTTAGTTTTTAAATCTTCGATTTCTTTTTTAGCGGTTTCTTCATCATATAAATCTATTTTATATTTAATATTACTAACTGAATTATCAAGACCATTTAAAGTATTTGTATAATTTAAAAAGCCATATTTAATTCCGTTTTTTTCACCAATATTATATTTGTTTTCTTTACTTTCATCTTCATTAAAACCATCAAATACAACATTTTTGCTTTTCCAATAATTATATGAATTAGTAATACAAGTTTCTGATGCATAAGTACAATCAGCACTATGATTAGATGCAAGTGATATCATATTAAATCCAGCATCAACCATTGCATCACCAAATTCTGATGGAGAGTTAAAATAGGGATAAGAACAATAACCAGGCATATTATATTTACAGTTAAATCTATCAGTTAGTTTACCACCAAAAACAGTTTCTTGATTATAATATTTTATATCATAATTTTTGATTTCGTCTTTTACAAGTTCAAGTTGAGGCGCAAAGTTAAAACTTTTCGTAGAATTATCATATGCACTAATATAAACAGGATTATGTAAAAGAGCATCACCAGTAGCCACTAAAGAGATTTTATTAACTATAGGGTAAGTAATCTTATTTTCATTAACAAATTTATTAAAATTAAATTCTTTACCACCATTTTTATTGATACACCAGTAGGAAACAATTGTTAAAGCAATTAATATTATAAATATAAAACAAATTTTAATACTTTTTTTAATTCTTCTTTTCTTTTTCATAATAACTCACTACTAAATTATATACTTCATCTACCTTTTTAGAAGGTTTAACCTTATAATTTGGCATAATGTGTAAATGTAAATGTTTAATTTCTTGTTTATCACCATAGTTTATAGAAAATGTACATCCTTTTTCATTAGTAACATCCATTAAAACTTTAGCATATTTTTTAGCAACCTCAAACATATGAGATAAAGTTTTTTCATCAACTTCATAAATATCTTCGAAATGTTTTTTAGGAATAACTAAAGCATGTCCATCACAAATAGGGAATTTATCCATAATAAGGACTAAACTTTCATCTTCATAAATAGTCATTCTTTCTTTTTCATTTTGTGCAATATTGCAAAATAAACAATTCATAATTACCTCCGTTAAAACTATTATATCAATTATTTAAACCAAACACTACCTAAATTTACATTATCACTTTGTGGAGCAGGATCAGGATATTCAAATTTTACAAGTAATGGCATTTTAAATGCTGTACCAAAACATAAAGCATTACCTGGTAAAATTGATTTCATTTTTTCAGTATTTTCCTCGCTCATGAAGGGAACAACCTTTTTAATATAAGCAATATCAGTAGGGTGAGTCATTTTAAATATTATAAAGTTATTACATTGACTTAATGTAGTTTCACTTATTTCTGATGGTCTTTGTGAAATAAGGCCTAAAAGTATACCATATTTTCTTCCTTCTTTAGCAATTCTTTCAAATATATTATAACCAAGTACATCGCTATCAATATCATTTTGAACATATCTATGGGCTTCCTCGATTATAATATTAAATGGTTCAGAACCTCTTTCTTTTAAAGATGTAACATAGTTAAATATTAATTTAGAATATATTTTTACAAGTGATTTACCAAGTCTTTCAGTAACATAATTAATATTAAAGTTAACTATTTGGGCTTTTTTACCATTTTGAGTATGTAATATTCTATCAATATAACTTTCTAAACTTATATACTGTGGATATTCAAAATATTTTTTATTATCACTATTTAATATGCTATCAAGTCTAACTTTTAAAATATTCATCATATTAAATACACTATCATTTTTCCATACACCTTCATCAATAAGGGCAAATTCTAAGGCATTTGATACATCTTGTAAAGTAAATGGAAACGAACCATCAGGAAGAGAAAAAGTTACTTCATCACCAATAAATTTTTGCAAAAAGTCAGTTACTTGTTCAATAGCATTAATTTTATTGTGGTCATCAACTCTCATACATTGTCTAAATGTACGATAATATCCAGGTTCACTAATTTCACTTTCAAGATTTATTTCATCAGTATGAGTTTTTGTAAGAACACCGATAACTTGATCTCTTATTTGAGGACCAGGTTTACCACTTATTAATATATCAAGAAGAGCTTTAGCCAAAATTGTATTTTTATAAGCTTTTACAGTTTCATCATCTTTTATAAATAAATTTACATATCTAAGAGTTTTTTCAATTAAACTTAATTGTGATTTATCATTTGCTTCGAGAAGTAGTGCATATTCATCGACTCCTAAAAGCCATGGAGGTAAAAGAAGTATTTCATCATTACTATTTAAATCAGTATTATAAGTTTTATAGGCAAAAGTTGGTTCATTATTTAAGTAATTAAAGGCTTTTGCATATTCACCATAAGCATCAAATATTATAATATTTGGTTTATCATTCATATTTTCACTTTTCATTAAATTTTGCATAATTCTTGTAAAACCACAACTTTTACCACTTCCAGAGGATCCAAATATGGCAAAGTGTGAACCAAATAAACTATTGATATCAGCATTAATATAGGCATTTTCATAAAATGGACTTTTACCCATAATTAAGTAGTTATTTTTAAAACCTACAATATTTTTTACAAAGTCATAATTAAGTAAATATATTACACTTGCAAACGATGGTTTTTCATCAAATCCATAAATAAAGTCATTATTTTCTAATTTTCCTAAAATATTAACTTTACATTTTGTTAGACTAAGCTCAGTTATTTCTCCAATAAAAGATTTATTAGTATCCTTTATTAAAACATAAAGGTTTATTAAGTTAGTGGTCTTCTTTACATCAAGTGCAAGTTTAACCTCAATTTGATTATTAATAATTTGTTCTATAGTTCCTATCATATCAATACCTCTTTACTCTAAAAATATTATATCAAAACCAGTTTTCTTTTACAATAAAATTGAATTATTTAATATGTAAAAAAAAATTTTGTAAAAACATTATGTGGAATTTCAATTATACTTAATGCATTGTATTCAATGTGCTTATTTATAATTTATAAAAAGAAAACTAAAAAATAGAGAATCAATAGCTAGTTCTTTATTTTTTTATATTAAATCTAGGTGTCAAAATATAAAATTTATGCTATACTAAAATAGTGGTGTAGGTGTAATAAATGAATATAAAGGGATTAACAAATACTGAAGTTGAAGAAAGAAAACAAAAAGGTTTAATAAATTATGTTGATGAACCAAAAACTAAAACTATTAAAGAAATTATTAAGACAAATGCTTTAACTTATTTTAACTTTTTAAATATTGCTTTAGGTTTAATGGTTTTAATAAGTGGAATAGTATCTGGAAAATTTTTATATGCATTAAAAAATTGCCTTTTTGTTAATGTCATTTTTACAAATACTATAATAAGTATAATCGAAGAAATTCTTGCTAAAAAAACTATTGATAAATTAAGTGTTATTGCCGATAGCAAAATTAAAGTAATTCGTGATGGTGAAACTGTAGAGCTTACTAGAGAACAGCTTGTTTTAGATGATGTATGTAATTATGAAATAGGAAACCAGGTTGTAACTGATGCTGTAATATTATCTGGAACTTGTGAAGTAAATGAAGCTTTTATAACTGGTGAAGAAAAAATTATTACTAAAGAAAAAGGTGATGATTTAACAAGTGGTTCATTTATTATAAGTGGTAATGTTTATGCTAAAGTAATTCATATAGGAAAAGATAATTATATTTCTAAAATTACTAGTGAAACAAAATATATAAAAAAGACTAATTCAGTTATTTATAATTCATTTGAAAAGATGCTAAAAATACTAAGTGTTTTACTTGTTCCAATTGGTATATTATTTTTTATAAATCAAATGGGTATTACTAACAGCATTCCAGATTCCCTTATGAGTATGGTTAGTGCTTTAATAGGTATGATACCCGAAGGACTTGTACTTTTAACATCATCGGCAATGGCAGTAAGTGTTATTAGACTTAAAAAATATAATGTTTTAGTTCAAGATTTATATTCTATTGAAAATCTTGCAAGAGTGGATACTTTATGTTTAGATAAAACTGGTACAATTACTGAAGGATTTATGGAAGTAAAAAAAATTATTCCTCTTAAAAAAGAAAGTGAAAAAGATATTAAAGAAATTTTAGCATCTTATGTAAATGCACTTTCTGATCCATCACCAACTTTTAAAGCAGTAGAAAGTTTTGTAAGTGATATTAAATATAAGGATGCTTTTTTAGAAACATTATCATTTTCAAGCGTGCGTAAGTATTCTGCAGTTAAATTTCAAAGTGGTGTATACTTTTTAGGTAGTCCTGAAAATTTATATAAAGGTAAAATAAAAAATCTTTCATTTTATCAAGAAGATTATAGAGTATTACTTCTTGCAAAAGGAGAAAATTTAAAAAATATAAAAGATATAAAACCTATTGCTTTAATTTTAATTCAAGATAAAATCAAAGAAAATGCTGATGTTACTTTAAATTATTTTAAAGAGCAAGGTATTGATATTAAAATCATAAGTGGAGATAATCCAGTAACTGTTTCTAAAATTGCTAGTAGGGCAGGAATTAGTGATATAAGAAGTGTAGATATGTCACAGGTTAGTGATGAAGAAATACCTGATATTATTGAAAGTTTTAATATTTTAGGTAGAGTTAAACCAGACCAAAAGAAAAAAATAGTTATTGCCCTTAAGAATAAAGGACATTTTGTAGGTATGACTGGTGATGGAGTAAACGATTGCCTTGCTTTAAAAGAAAGTGATTGTTCTATTGCAATGGCAAGTGGAGCAGATGCTGCCAAAAATGTAAGTCAGTTTGTACTTCTTGATTCAAAAATTGATAATTTACCTCTTATTTTAAAGGAGGGAAGAAGAAGTATTAATAATATAGAAAGAAGTTCATCACTTCTTCTTAGTAAAACAATATTTACAATAATTTTAATTATTGCTTGTATTTTCTTAAATACAGAATATTTCTTTATTCCGATTCATTTAACTTTAATAACATTTTTTACAATAGGTGTTCCATCATTCATTTTAGCACTTGAACCAAACCATGAACTTGTAAAAGGAAATTTTCTTTTGAAAGTATTCTTAAAGGCTTTACCTAGTGCTTTAACTGTAGTATTTAATGTAGTAATTATTAAGTTATTCCAAATTAATTTTGGCCTTTCACAAGAATTATGTTCGACTCTTACAGTATTTTTAACCGCTATAACAGGATTTATATTCTTAAATTATATTTGTAAACCATATAATCTTTTAAGGGGAGTAATGATGTGTATATTATTCTTAGCATTTGAATATTGTGCGCTTTATCAATATGCATTTTTCAATATAAGTAATATTAATAAAGATACTATTTTAGTATTTATAGTTTTATTTATTTGTAGTATGTATATTTTTGATAAACTTAAATCACTTTCAAATTATATATTAAGAAAAACAAATAATATCTAAATCACTTGCATAAATATATAGATTAATGTTATATTATAAATAGGTGAACGTGAAGGAAGTTCACGTTACCAATTTTTTTGAGAATTTGGAAACGCTATTTAAGTTAGTATTGCTATTATAAACTCTTTAATGAGCTCATATAACTTTACTAAAACTTGAACGGCGTTTTCTATTTTATCTAGGTTGTAAAAACAAATTAGAAATAGTATGAATAAAAACTCGAATTTAATTATCTTATCTTTAGACATAAGCATCATCCTCCTTCCAGAATTTTTGATTTATTTCAAACCCCCTGAAAATTGGTGGCAACGCCAGTTCCTGCACGTTCGAGTAAGTATTATACATGTAAATTTTTGCATTGCAACTACTTCGACAAAACATGTCAAAATAAGACATGAGTTAGTTATAAAAATATAAAATTAGCATAGAAATATGTTGATTTTTTTATTGTTTCATTTTTCTTTATGTGCTATTATTAAATTATGGTAGGAGGTTTCATGGAAGAGAAATTAGAAAAATTGATGAAAAGATTAGATAAGTCTTTGTCTAAAGATAAAACTATGAAAAAAATTTTAATTGCTATTTCAATTTTTATGTGTTTTTTAATGGTAATATGCAGTAAATTAATGTTTAATCGTATGAACAGTTATAATGGAATCATTAAATTACTATTAATTCTTATCGGAGGTATTTTTATATTTTCATCAATAGTTTTTGTTTTGGTAGCATTAGATTTATGCATTAAAAAGAATGAAAAAGTGCTTAATGTAATTAGTTTAATAATTTATTTAGCATTTCTAATATTTTGGTTTGGAAGTTTAATTTATTATGATTATTCATTAATAAATAATTGGAATAATTCAAGTTTAAAAGAACTTCTTTGTACTATATTTTTATATTTACCAGGACTATTTATGAGCTATACTACTTATAGAAAAATAAGATACGGGGTGAATGTATGAAAAAGTTTGATAAAGTTACTAGAATAATATATACAATTGTTTATGGTGTAGCAATTTTGGCAATTTTTTTGTTTTGGAAATTTTTTGTAAAAAATATTTTTTCTAGTACCGATTCTATTTCAGTGTTTATGATATTATTTTCTATTGCTATGTTGTTTGGAATATATTCTAATGCTTGTCAAATTGTTAAATTATATAATGAAGAAACTGGTAAGAAAATGTTTAGAATTTTTAGTAATATTTTTTATATAGTGTTTATGCTAATGTGGTTTTCCTCTTTAATATATTTTGATTACACAGTTATTAAAGATTATCATGGAGATATCGGGTTACTATTATTTTCTTTTATCTTTTATATTCCAGGTTTTATAATGGTTAAAAAAGTAATAGAAACAATAAAAGAGGGTAGAACTTTATGATTTATCCAGATTATAAAAATAATATTGTTAATATAGCAGGTAGTATTGAAAAATATTTTGATTTAAAAAGTGATGTTTCCTCACTCGGGGAAATTGATGAGGTATTAAATTCTTATAAGCCTAAAAATGTAGTAGTTATTTTATTTGATGGAATGGGTTATAACTTAATAAATAAAAAAATACCTAATACATTTTTAGTAAATAATATAGTTAAAAGGATTACCTCGACTTGCCAAGCCACTACCACTAGTGCTACAACCTCGATTATGACAGGAAAATATCCTTGCACGCATGGTTATTTAGGATGGGATATGTACTATAAAAATGAAAATGCTTTTGTAACAATGTTTACAAATACATATAAGGACAGTGATAAAGAATATCCCTTTAATATTGCAGAAAAATATTTTTCATATGAAACGATTACTGATAGAATTTTAGAAAATGGTAAATATCATTCAAAAATTGTATTTCCAATTAAATATGAAGAAACATATAATGATATTGATGAAATGCTATCTATGATAAAATCCAATTTAAATAGAAAAGAAAAAAATTATGTTTATGCTTATTATATGGATCCTGATAGCACTTTACATGATAAAGGTAATAATAGTAAAGAAGTATTATCTATATTAAAAATGATTAATGATAAATGTGAAAAGTTTGCAAATGAAATAAATGATACTTTGTTAATTATTACATCAGATCATGGTCATATAGATACTGAATACATTTATTTAAGCGATTATCCAGATTTATTTGATTTAATTACTAGCAATGTTTGGCTTGAGGGAAGATGCTGTGCATTTAATGTAACTGATAAAACTTTATTTGAAAAATTATTTAATAAATACTTTTCAGAATATTTTAAATTAATGAGTAAAGATGAAGTAATAGAATCTAAATTATTTGGTCTTGATAATGAAAATAAATATTTTTGTGATTCTATTGGAAACTTTATTGCTCTTGCAAAAAGTGATAAAATATTTAAGTATAAAAGAGGAGGGCATATATTTAAATCTAATCATGCTGGTTTTACAGAAGATGAAATGTATGTACCACTTATAATGGTGAAAAAATGAATAAAGAAGAAACTATAATAAAATATTTTTCAGGAAATTATGCATATGATTTATTTTTAATGGGAATGATATTTGGTAATCCTATCTATAGTGAATATATTTCAAATAAAGAATATTTAAATGGTGCTATAGTGGGAAATATTTCTAGTATATTTTTAGCTATTAAAGAAAAAATGGTTGATAAAAACAATAATATTTTACTTCCTATTTCCTTAATGGAGAAAAATGTAAATATAATTGCTAATAAAACAACTGGTGGTTATGAAATAAATGGTTATACTTTTAAAGATAGTTATACTTTAGTTACTACGATTAGAAATAAATTAGGTCATGGAGAATATTTGATAGATTTTGCTCATAATAGAATAATATTAAAAGTTGATGAAAATGATATAGTTATTCAAATACCAAAACTTACAAATTTTGTTATATCATCTTTTTCCTCAACATTACAAAATTATAATACTTCCTCATTTACAAGATGTTTTGTTTATTCTAAAAGTATTATTGGTAAGGATAAAGAAAGATATTCATTAAATGAATATAAAAATATGATTGCATCTTATTATAAGTATAATATTACAATAAAAAGAAAAGATGGAAGTCCAATTGAGGAATTTATATTTGATAGATTTAATGAAACTGTTTCCTCTTTTTCAAAATCATTAGATTTAAGTGAACTTATGGATTTCGAAAGAAAAGTAAAAGAGGATTATGAGGTTTCTTGGAAAAAGGTTAGCACTAAAAATGAAGACACAAAAATGCTAGCAAGCTTTCTTTATAATAGTACAACTTTAAATACACCATATGAAAGAGTTATTGAAATTATTGGTTATGAAGTTGATAAATTATTTAATAAAGATAAATTTGATAACTTTAGCATGATTGCCTCAGGTGTACATAACTTATTACTACTTAATTCAATAAAAGAATTAGGAACATCTAATTATGAAAAAGTTCATGATGATATAGTAAAAAAATATGGTAAACTTTATATAACTACTGATGACTTAGCTCAAAGTTTAATATCTTCGTTTAATGCTTTATTTGCTTATAGCTATGATGATGTTTTACATAATAAAAACGAATATCAAAGTTTAGATTTAGATGGTTTTGATTATTCACTTATAGATACAAGTTCGTTTAATGTAGAAGTGGAAAAAACAGATGATGGATATATTACTGATTTAGGTGTAAAAGAAAATGCTATTAAAAATAATATAAATAAATTAAATAATGCTTTAGTTAGTTGTAATAATAGTTTAGCAAAAGTAACATCACTGGGTAAAAAAGATGCTATAAATAAAATAACCAGTCAGATAAATATGATTAATGGGAATATTAATGGATATAATATTGATTTAGCAAATATTCAAAATACTTTAAATAATGTAAATAATTATGTAAGTACTTATGCAAGCCTAATTAAAAATGAAAAGATAATTAATGGTATTAGAAATAGTATTGCTCATGGTAATTATAAAGTTATACTTAAAGAAACTTTAAAAGATTCCTTAATATCATTTACTGATTTTTATGAAGGAGAAGTTACATTTAAAGCAAGTATTAGTATTGATAACTTTGTAGAATTTTTACAAAAAAGTGCTATAGAAATAGAAAAATATTTATCTAAAGAAGAAAAATTAGTGTTAGGAAATTAACATTAATTTTTTTATAAAAAAAAATTAGCAAAAGGTATTGACAAGTGCTAATTTACATAATATAATAATGTTAGCATTTTGGTTAAGAAAGTGCTAGAAAGGACATTATGGATAATCGTCAAAAACAGTTACTAAAAGTAATAGTAGAGACTTATGTAAAGTCCGTTAAACCTGTTGGAAGTAAGTCACTTTGTGAAAAGTTTAATTTATCAAGTGCTACAATAAGAAATGAGATGGCTATTTTAGAGGATTTAGGTTATATTGAAAAAAATCATATATCCTCAGGAAGAATACCCTCAGAAAAAGGTTATAGATATTATGTTGAAAACTTAATGGAACCTGAAAAACTTAATGGTAGCGAAATGTTAAAACTTCAGAGAGTAGTTAAAAATCAAGATTTAGTATTATCTGATGCAATAACTAAGTGTATGGAGATAATTAGTGATTTAACAAATTATGCTTCAATAGTTTTGGGAAGTAGTAGCATGGATAATTTGCTTAAACAAGTGAGTATTATTCCAATAGATGAAAATAAAATTGTTGCTTTAGTATGTACAAATACGGGACTTGTAGAAAATAAGAAATTTGTTTTACCAGAGGATACAAATGTTAAAGAACTTATTAAAACTAGTGAAATAATTAATAAGATGCTTATTGGAACACCAATTAAAGATGTTTCAGAGCGTTTAGAGTTTGAAATAAAACCAATTATTGCACAGGAAATAAGTAATTATGAAAAAGTATATAATATATTTTATAATGCTTTTACAGATTTTGTTGATGAAAATGCAAATGTTACTGTAAGTGGAAAAGCTAAAGTATTAGAACAACCAGAATATGATAATCCTGATTCAATTAAAAAACTTGCATATAAACTTGAGGATGAATCATTCATTAAGAAAGTTACAAGTATTGATGGTAGTGATGAAATTAAGGTTTATATAGGTGATGAATCACAAATTGATGATAATACAACTATTGTAAAAAGAACTTATGATATTAATGGTGAAAAAGGTTCTATTGCAATAATAGGCCCAAAAAGAATGGATTATGCTAAAGTATATGGACTACTTGATTATGTCCTAGAACAAATGAAGAAAAAGTAGGTGATAACTTGAAAGAAGATATTAAAAAAGAAGAAAAAGTTTCAGTAAATGAAAAAGAAATAAAAAAAGATAAAAAAAATAATCATCATGAAAAATGTATGGAAGAAATTAAAAAGTTTGCTGAAGAAAATAAAAAGTTAATTGAAGAAAAAAATGCACTTTCAGATAAAATATTAAGATTAAATGCTGAAATGCAAAATATGAATAGACGCTTTAATGAAGAAAAAGCTAATATTTATAAATATGATGGTGAAAAACTTATTAAAGAGATTTTACCTATCATTGATAATTTTGAAAGAGCAATATCTCTTGATGATGATAACTTAACTGATGAGCTTTCAAAATTCTTATCTGGATTTAAAATGATATATACATCACTTTTATCTACTTTAAATGCAATTGGTGTTAAAGAGATTGAAGCAATGGGTAAACAGTTTGATCCAAAAACTATGGAAGCAATTATGACTACCAGTATTATGGAAGAAGAGGAAGGCGTAGTTGTGGAAGTAATGCAAAAAGGTTATACTTATAATGATAAAGTTATAAGAGTAGCTATGGTAAAAGTTAATGAATGATAATTTTCTAGCTTTGTCACTAATTTTTAATAGTTTTGGTGAGTATCATTTAGAAAGTAGTGATATTCATACTAAACTTACAACTGAAGAACTTGATATAGCATATTTTGATTCATTAATGCAGCTTTTAAAAGTTACTAGAGGTCTTATTAGTCATGAAGAGTTTTCTAGTAATTATAATCAAATTTTAAGTAATTTATCTAGTGAAGAACAAATTATTATTAATGATGAAATAGTTAAAATTGTTAATGAAATTAATTCAAAATTAGATAATGAAAATAAAATTACTCGATAAAAAGAAAGGAATGATAAATTATGAGTAAAATTATTGGTATAGATTTAGGTACAACAAATAGTTGTGTAGCGGTACTAGAAGGTGGGGAAGCAAAAGTTATTCCTAATGCCGAAGGAAACCGTACAACTCCTTCAGTAGTTGCTTTTAAAGGTGACGATGAACTAGTTGGAGAAACTGCAAAAAGACAAGCAGTAACAAATGTTAAAAATACAATTTCCTCAATTAAAAGAAAAATGGGAACAAATGAAAAAGTTGAGGCTAATGGAAGAATGTATACACCAGAGGAAATCAGTGCAAAGATTCTTTCTAAATTAAAAAAAGATGTTGAAAGTTATTTAGGTGATAAAGTAACTAAAGCTGTTATTACAGTTCCAGCATACTTTAATGATGCACAAAGACAAGCAACTAAAAATGCTGGTAAAATAGCAGGTCTTGATGTTGAAAGAATCATCAATGAACCAACAGCTGCTGCACTTGCTTATGGTCTTGATAAACAAGATGTCCTTCAAACAATTTTAGTATATGACTTAGGTGGAGGAACATTCGATGTTTCAATTCTTGAACTTGGTGATGGTGTTTTCGAAGTTAAGTCTACTGCAGGTAATAACCATTTAGGTGGAGATGACTTTGATGAAAGAGTTGCTAATTATTTAGTATCAGAATTTAAAAAAGAGCATGGTATTGATTTATCAAAAGATGCTATGGCAATGCAAAGAGTTAAAGATGCTGCTGAAAAAGCTAAAAAAGATTTATCATCTATGACTACAACACAAATTTCACTTCCATTTATAACTCAAAATGAAAACAAAGAACCACTTCATATGGACATTACTTTATCAAAAGCAAAATTCGAAGATTTAAATAAAGATTTATTTGATTCTACACTTGAACCAGTTAGAAAAGCTTTAAAAGATGCTGGACTTACTGCAAAAGATATTAATAAAGTAATCCTTGTTGGAGGATCATCTAGAATACCTTATATTCAAGAACTTGTTAAAAAAGAACTTGGACAAGAACCAAATAAGAGTGTAAACCCTGATGAAGTTGTAGCAATGGGTGCTGCTATTCAAGGTGGCGTACTTACTGGTGAAGTAAATGATGTAGTACTTCTTGATGTTACACCACTATCACTTGGTATTGAAACTTTAGGAAACGTAATGACTGTACTTATTCCTAGAAATACAACTATTCCAACAAGTAAGAGTCAAGTATTCTCAACTGCTGCAGATAACCAACCTGCTGTTGATATTCACGTACTTCAAGGTGAAAGACCAATGGCATCAGATAATAAAACTTTAGGGAACTTCCAACTTACTAATATACCTCCAGCAAGAAGAGGAGTTCCACAAATTGAAGTAAAATTTGATATTGATGCTAATGGTATAGTAAACGTTACTGCTAAAGACCTTGGAACTAATAAAGAACAATCAATTACAATTACATCATCAACAAATCTTTCTGATGAAGAAATTGATAAGATGATGAAAGAGGCTGAAGCTAATAAAGAGGCTGATGAAAAGAAAAAGGCTGAAAGTGAAGCTAGAAATGAAGCAGATTCAATGATTCTTGCAACAAATCGTGCTTTAGAGGACTTAAAAGATAAAGTTGATCCTAAAGATAAAGAAGAAGCTGAAAAATTAATTAAAGACCTTGAGGAATCTCTTAAGGGAAATGACATCGAAGATATTAAAGCTAAGACTGAAAGTCTAAATAAAAAGGCTATGGAACTTGCTGGTAAAGTATATGAGGCAAATAAATCAAATGCTGAAAATACTGAAACAACTAGTTCAAATGATTCATCAGACGATGCCCAAGAAGCTGAATATAAAGAAAAATAATAAAAGAAAGGTAGAGTATTAGGTCCTATTTCTAGGACCTAATATTTGGTTATAAAATATGAAAGAAAAAATTGATTTAAGTGCTTTATTTAAAAGTGATGAAGATGCTAAAAAGGAACTTATTTCCTTAAAAAAATATGCTAAAAATATTTCTAATTATGAAGGGAAAATATTATCTAATCCAGAAATGTTATATGAATATTTAGAGTATGATAATGAAATTTCAAAAAGACTTGAAAGGCTTTACCTATATGCTCATATTAATAATGATTTAGATTTAACAAATGAAAATTATAATGAAATGTTAGGTAATGTACTTAACTTCTTAAATGAATTATCAGAAAAAGAAAGTTATGTTGTTCCAGAACTACTTGAAAAAGATTTTAAATTTGTTAAAGAATATATAAAAAAATTCCCAAAGTTAAAGGAATATGAAAATAATTTAAAAAGTATTTATAGAGCTAAAAAATATATTAAGTCTAAAGAAGAAGAAAAGATTATTACACTTTTAACATCTGTATACTCTAAAAGTGAGGATGCAAGTGAAATGCTTCTTACAACGGATATGGACTTTGGCACTATTACAGATGAAGAAGGTAAAATCGTACCTTTAACAATATCTAACTTTAGTACTTATGTTCGAAGTAATAATCAAAATGTTCGAAAAGAGGCATTTTTAAAGCTTTATAAAGAAATTAAACATTATGAAAATACATTTAATACAATATATACAACAAAAGTAATGAGTAATAATAAGGTTGCTAAGTTAAGAGGTTTTAAATCTGCGAGAAGTTTAAGTTTATATTCAAATGATATTAAAAATGATATTTATGATAATTTAATAAATGGTATTAAAAATAATTTACCTAAATTTTATAAATATTATGATTTAAAAAAGAAAGTATTAGGTTTAGATAAACTTCATTTATATGATACTTATGCAAATATTACAAAAGATTTTGATAAAAAATATACATATGATGAAGCAAAAAAACTTGTAATATCTTCTTTAGAGGTAATGGGAAATTCTTATGTAGAAGTAATTAAAAAAGCATTTTCTGATAATTGGATTGATGTATATCCTAAAAAAAATAAAAGAGATGGTGGATACTGTACATGTGCATATCTTGCTCATCCTTATGTAGTTATAAATTATGAGGGAAAACTTGATGATGTATCAACTCTTATTCATGAACTAGGCCATGCAATGCATTATTACTATGCTCAAAACTATAATACTTATGAAGACTATAATTATTCTATTTTTGTAGCGGAGGTTGCAAGTCAAGTAAATGAAATAATTCTTACAAATTATATGTTAAATCATACAGATAACATTGAGGAGAAAAAATATATATTAGATAGTATATTACAAAGATTTAAGGCAACAATGATTAGACAAACTATGTTTGCTCATTTTGAAGATAATCTTCATAACAAAGAAATGAAGGGAACAGTTCTTACTAAAGAATTAGTACAAAAAGAATATTTAGATTTAAATAAATTATATTTTGGACCAAATGTTGAAGTTGATGAAGATATTAAATACGAATGTTATAGAATTCCACATTTTTATTATAATTTCTATGTTTATCAATATGCCACAGGTTATGCTGCTGCACTTAAAATAGCAAATGATATTATAAATAAGAAAGATGGAGCTTTAGAAAACTATATTAAATTTTTAAAACTTGGTTCTACATTAGATCCAGTTAAAAGTTTAAAAGTAGCGGGCGTAGATATACAAAGTCCATCACTTTATGATGAAGTATTTGAATTCTTTGATGAAAAAAGAAAGGAGTTAGAAAGTCTTTATGAATAGTAAAAAGGATTATTATGAACTTTTAGGCGTTTCAAAAACAGCCACTGACGAAGAAATTAAAAGAGCCTTTAGAAAACTTGCTAAAATGTATCATCCAGATAATAAAGAAACTGGTGATGAAGCAAAATTTAAAGAAATAGGTGAGGCTTATGCAATTTTATCTGATCCACAAAAAAGAAAAGCATATGATCAGTATGGTTCAGCTGCCTTTGATGGAACAGGTAATTTTGGCGGTCAAGGCGGATTTAATTTTAATGCCAGTGATATCGATTTAGGAGATATTCTTCGCCATGTTTTTGGAGAGGATGATGATTTTGGTTCATCCTTTACAAGTGGATTTTCCTCATTTGGTGGAGGAAGAAAGCAAAGAACTTCAAGAGGTAGTGATATAAAAGTAACTATTCCTCTTACTTTCGAAGAGGCTGCATTTGGATGTGAAAAAACTATTGAAGTTAATTTAAAAAGTTCTTGTAAAACCTGTGATGGTAAAGGTGGCTTTAATGAAAAAACATGTTCAAAATGTGGTGGTCGTGGAGTAGTCTTAGAGCAAGTTCGTTCTATATTTGGGGTAATGCAAACTCAAAAAGTATGTCCAGATTGTATGGGAAAAGGTGTTACTTATCAAAATATTTGTTCTGACTGCAAGGGAATGGGTATTGTAAATGAAAAAAAATCTATTAAAATTAAGGTACCCGAAGGCGTTGATTCAGGTCATGAATTAAGACTTGCAGGTAAAGGTAATGCCTCTTCAAATGGTGAAAATGGTGATCTTTATGTAGATTTTGAAATAAAAGAGCATCCTCTTTTTGAAAGACAAGGTAATGATATTTATCTTGAACTTCCAATTAATGTTGCCGAGGCGACTTTAGGTTGTGAAAAAGAAATACCAACACTTACTGGTAATGTTATTCTTGAAATAAAACCAGGAACTCAAAATTATACAAAATTAAAACTTAAAGGAAAAGGTTTAAAAAGTCCAAATTCAATTATGCGTGGTAATATGTATGTTGTAGTAAATATTATTATTCCTACTAAACTTACTTTATCCCAAAAGAAATTATTCAAGGAACTTTTAGATAGCAATCTTGATAATGAAGATGAAATAAAGGACTTTAATAGAAAAATGAAATAGTGTAAAATCTATTTCTTTTTTTATGTAAAAAATTGGCATAAATCCACAATTATGCGAAACCACATATCATTGCATTCGTGATAACAACCTTGTTATTTATGATATCAATATGGACTTTCTGAAAAAACTAAGTTATAATGAAATTGATGGTAATCCAATAATGGAAAGGGTAATTAAAAGGTTAGAGGAAATGTGGGAAAATTTTGATGATATGCTATATTATGATGTCGAAAAACTTAGAAAAGCTGCCGATGATGAGGCAATGAAAGAAACTATTGAAAAACAAGTTGCCGAAAAGGTAGAAAAAAGAGAAAAAGAAATTACTAAAGAAATAACCCAAAAAGTGACTGATGAAGTTAGTGTGGCAATAGCTCTCAAAATGATAAAAGATGGTCTATCAAAACAGCAAGTAATTAACTACTTGCAAATAACTGAGGAAGAATACGAAACTTTAAAAAGAAAAGTCTTTGATAAATAATTATCATTGACTTTTTATTTGGAAAATATTCTATCTTGCAACAAAACTATATATTTGCTATAATTATTTTGAAAATAGGATGTGAAAAGTATGGATGATTTTAAAAATGAATATGATGATAGCACTAATGTTATTGTCGAAATAAACAAAAATGTTGAGGATACTTTATATGATGAAGATAAAGTATCTATTGAAGATGATGAAATGGTTATAACTAAAGAAAAGAAAAAGAAACCTCAGAAAAATAAAAAGAAGTTTTCTTTTAAAAACCTTACTAAAAAACAAAAGATAATTTTTATAGTAAGTATATCTTTAATTATTTTAGTAATTGCATTTATTTTAGTATATTTTCTTGTTATAAAAAAAGATAAGAAAGTAGATAATAATAAAGAAAAACCCGTTATAGTGGAAAAAGATAATTACATTTATAATAATGGCACATTAAAATTTTTAGATAAAGATGATAAAACTATTGGTGATTATGAATGTGAAAATAAAGATGAAAATAAATGTTATGTTGCATATTTAACAAGTGAAAATAAAACTGACTTACCAGTTTATTTAGATGAAAAAGAAAGTCCTTTACAAAGAAGAAGTCAAATATATAATAATAAATATGTCTTTGTTCAAGATGGCGATATAATTAATTTATATAATATGATTGATAAGAAAAAAGAAAGTTTATATAAAACTATTAAAGTTGGGTCTACTAAAGAGGGTATTGTAGCCTTTACTGATGAAAAAGATAAATATGGTGTTTTATCAATTAGTGATGAAATAAAGGAACTTGCTAAAGCAAAATATGATTATATTGATATATATAATAGTGATGATACATTTATTGCAAAAGAGGGTTCATCATATTATTTAATAAAGGATGATAATAAAATTTCTAAAGATTTTAGTAATGAAATTAGTGCATTTAATGATAAATTTTTAGTAAGTGATAATGTTTTATATGATTTAAATGGTAATAAAGTCATAAATAAAGAATATGATAATATTTTACTTGATAAAGATTTTGTATTTGCAGTTAACAGTAGAAAAATGACTATTTATGATAATAACTTAAATAAATTAAATGAGGAAGAAATTAAATTAAAGAGTTTAGATTATAAAACATCATACATCTTTGATGAAAAAAATACTTTAAAAGAAACTAAAAAACCTTTTGAATTTACTTATTCTAACGGAAGTCTTACAATTACTTATGATGATAAAGAAAAGATTATCAATGTTTATGAAGGAGCATTTAACTCTAAACTTGATTTTGTAAATTATTTTGATGGAAAACTTTATTTTTATTCAGATGAAGATAAAGAAAACTTAATTGGTAAATATACATGTAAAAATAAAAATGATGTTACAAGTAAAACAACTGAACTTACAAGCTGTTTTGTAGCAAAGGAAAGTAAGATTGTAAATGAAACTTCAGGATATATTCCAATATTTAATAGTAGTTATGCATTTATTTCTGATAATAATAACGTTATATTATATGATTTAAAAAATAGTAAAAACTTAAGTGAATATAAAGCAGTAGATACTGGTATTGGCGTAGAAAAAGTAACTCATGTATCAGCCTTAAATAGTTTAGTGTATTGTCAAAATACATCAGATGGATATGGAGCAATAACATTTGGTAGTAATGGTCCATCTGGGGTAATAGCCTTTACTGATACTAAAAGTGATGAACCATCAGGTAAAACTCTTAGCATATCATTTATGAAAGACTTACTTTTAGTAAAAAGAGAAAAGAGAAATTTCCTATATGATAAAATAGGTAATGAGATAGCATCATCAACATTTGATATTATAGATTACGTATCTTCATATATGCTTGTTAAAAACAAAGATAATTATTTAGTATATAGTATGAAAGGTAATATTTTATCTAATGAAGGAAAATATATAAAACTTTATGATAATTATTTTGCATTAGTTAAAAAAGATAACTCTTTAAATATCTATAATTACAAAGATGCTAAAAAAGGTATTTTAGATGTAAATATTCAAATTAAAGGAAATGATTCAACTTTATTTGAAATAAGTGAGGATGAAGAAAATTATATTATAAAAGTAAATAATAATAGTTATAAATTTAATAAAGTAACAGGTAATCTTGTAAGTGGTGATGGTAATGAAGAATAATAAAATGGTTCTTCCAGTTATAATTATTCTTCTGATAATATTTTTACCTCTTACAGTAATTGGTTCTTATAAAAGTCTATCTAAGGGTACTTCTTTAGAAAATCCTAGTAAAGAACATAAATATAATAATAAATTATTTTACTACGATAGTGAAGGTAAATTATTAGGAACATATGAATGTACATCTTCAGATTGTGATGATGCTCAAACTGAAATTGATGATGAAATAAATGATTTTTATAAAGAAGGAGATAAAAATGATATTGGTGTATTTAATACTGATAATGTTTTTATTAAGGATAATGATAAAATCTATTTGTATAGTTTAGGTACTAAAATTAAGTTATTAACTTTAAATATGTTAAAAAATTATAATTCAGATATCGAGGGAAACTATTTAATAGTTAAAAATGAAGAAAATTTATATGGATTATTTGATTTAAATGCAGGTAATTTTAAAATAAAACCTAGTTATGATTATATGGCACTTGCTAATAAAACTGATGAAGACGTTATTAAAAGTGATAAAATTATTGTTGAAAAATTAAATGGATATTATTTAATAGATAAAGATGATAATTCATTAACAAGTACTTTTGGAGTTCCTATTTATGATTATAATGATAATCTAATAATATCTAAAAATAATAATATTTATTCATTTTATACTTATAATGGAGATAATATTTTATCAGATTTAAGTATAAATAATTATGAATATTTTAATGATTATATTATTATATTAACAAGTAGTTCTAATGAAATTATTATTTATAATAGTAAAGTAGGTACTATAGAAAAGAGATATACACCAATTGAAACAGATAGTTTAAGTTATGAAATAAATGATAATCAAATAATTATTAAAAATAATGGTAATGAATTTGATAAGTTTGAGGAAAAGGGTAATTAACTCTTTTTTTCTTATGGAAGGTTAATATGAAATTTAAAAGAATATACATAGAAATAACTAATAGTTGTAATTTAAATTGCTCTTTTTGTAGTAAATCTTTTAGAGATAAAAGAAATATGAGTATTTTAGAATTTGAAACTGTTTTAAAAAAAATAGATAAATATACTGATTTTATATATTTACACGTTAAAGGAGAACCTCTTTTACATCCAGATTTAGATAAAATACTTGAGTTACTAGATAATTATAATAAAAAAGTTATAATTACCACAAATGGGACACTTTTAAAAGAAAGACTTAATATATTATTAAAACATAATATATATAAAATAAATATTTCTCTTCATAGTGAAAATAGTAAAGAAAGTTATTTAGAAGATATTTTAGAATGTATAAGTATTTTAAAAGCAAATACAATTATTTCTTTAAGATTTTGGACTTTAGAGGAAAATAAAATGGATGTAAAAACTAAAAAGTATATTAGTATTTTAAAAAGATATTTTAATATAAATGAAATTAATAATAATACTAAACTTATAGATAATGTTTATGTATCACTACAAAATATTTTTGAGTGGCCAAGTAATGCAAATAGTAATAGTGATGGATATTGCCTTGGTGGTAAAAGTCATATTGGTATATTATCTGATGGCAGTGTAGTAATATGTTGTCTTGATGGTGAAGGAAAAAGTAATTTAGGAAATATTTTTTATGAAGACTTATCTTTTATACTAAATAGTGAAAAATACCATAATATTATAAATTATTTTAAGAATAATAAATGTTATTTAGACATTTGTAAAAAGTGTACATATAAAAATAGATTTAAGTAAGGTTTTTATTAATAAATTACTAAAAAAATCATATATTTTTTACTACTTGACAAATATAATAGATATGATATAATTTTTATCGACAAATTAAATTAACAAGGAGAGAAAGAAAAAATGAAAAAAGATAGTTTTATAATTACCGCTGAGGGATATCTTAAACTTGAGGAAGAATTAAATGAACTTAAAAATGTACGTAGACCTCAAATAATTAAAGCATTAAAGGATGCTAGAGCTCAAGGAGATTTATCTGAAAATTCTGATTATGATGCTGCAAGAGATGCTCAAGGTAAAGTTGAATCAAGAATTAAAGAACTTGAATATAGACTTGAACATAGTGAAATAGCTAAAATTGAAAAGGGCGGTAAAGTAAGTGTTGGATCTACTGTTACAATTGATGATGATGGTGATGAAGACACTTATAAAATAGTTGGTTCTGCTGAAGCTGATGCATTTAATAACTTAATTAGTAATGTTTCACCTTTAGGACAAGCATTAATGTCTCATAAAGAAGGAGATATTGTTACTGTTGAATCACCTAATGGACAGTATTCTGTTAAAATTCTAAAAGTATGTTAATTGCATACTTTTTTTATTGTAAAATATAAAAAAACTAGTCAAATTGACTAGTATAGTAAATGTGTCCTAGACACTTGACTATGTACTTAAATAAGTACAATTATGAAGTATTTCTACTTCAAGCTTTCGCCTTTGCGATTTAATTGTACTATATATAATATGCATAAATCAAGTAAAAGTATACATTTTAAACTATAATTTATAGTTTGTATATTCTTAAATATAATAAAAAAGCTCTATTCTTTCTATATAAACTTTTCATGTACAAAACGTAATATTTCAAATTGAACAGAGGTCTTATACGATATTAGTATCAATTTTAATGATAATTGTTAATGTTAGTATACTTACACTCAATATATTTTTTGATAAAAACATGTTTGTATTTTATAATGCATTTTAAATTTAGATGTAAAAAAATAATTTTTTTGTAAAAAATACTTTTAGAAACTATTAAAATGTGGTATCATTTTAATAGATAGTAGAAAGGTATTTTTATTATGAAATTAAAAGATAAAATAATTAAAAATAGAGTAGGAATATTAATATTTATTGGTGTTTTATTAGTAGTAACAATTATTATAGGTATTTCTTATGCATATTTCTTTAATATAGAAATTAAAAATAATAATACCATATCTGGTAATATTAATACTAAATATTATACATTTGAAAGTAGTGGTAATAGCACTTTATCATTAACTATAAATCAAAGTGATTTAGATATGGCAAATGCTAGTAATGATTATAGTTCTTTTGTAAGTGGAAATGGTGGTAATATTAATGTTTCACTTAATACTAATGGACTTAAAAAGGTATATTGTAGTTATGATTTAGTATATATTCCAAGTACAGCATATACTCCAAATAGTGGAGCTACAAGTGCAGGTTTAAAAGAATTTACTTTAAGTGGTACTTCAGATAAAGGAAATTCATTTAGTGAAATAGATGTATCGGGTTCTAGTGCAGTTACATTAATAAGTGGTGTATATATTTCTACAGATACAAATATTTTAGAAAATTGGTCTTTTACTGCTAAATATTATAATTTAGATGTTATTCAAGATAATGTAGTTGGTAAAACTTTTAAAGGTAGTATTAAAGTAGCTAATACAAATTGTTCATTTAATGAACCAGTATCTGCTTTGGGTGGAGATTATGTCTTGTTAAAAAGTACTGGTGCTTCATCGGTAGCAGAGGCTAAATCACAAATAGAAAGTAAACCAGCACCTGATTTTAGTACAGTAACAACTGCAAGTGATAAAGGTATGTATTCAGCACAAGATGATTTAGGAACATCTTATTATTTCAGAGGATCAGTAGATAATAACTGGGTAAAATATGGTAAGTATACTAAAGATATGTATAATTGTAATAATGGTACTATATCTGCCACGGATACAGGTAATTCATGCACAAAAATAGCCTCAAATGGTGATGATATGTACTGGCGAATAATAAGAATAAATGGTGATGGTTCAATAAGAATGATTTATAGTGGGGTAACACCACCGACAGAAAGTACAAAGGTAATAAAAACAACAGATACTTCATTAGGAAATAGTTCATTTAATAAAGATTCTAATAGTGCTGAATATGTAGGATATATGTATACAATAGGAGAGCAACATGGAACAAGTCAAAGTAGTGATATAAAAACATTTTTAGACAATTGGTATGCAAATTATACTGATTTAAATAAAACAGGAACAAAAATAACAGATCAAATATATTGTAATGATAGAACAGCATCAACTTCAGATGTAGCATATTCAACTACAAATTATACAACCTTAACAAGTTGGAATTCAACGGGAACAACATATTATTATGGAGCAAATGGTAGAGTATGGAATGATCCTGTATCACCTGATTATAAATGTCCAGTAGCCAGTGATAAGTTTACAACAACAACAACTAAGGGTAATGGAAAATTAACTAATCCAGTAGGACTAATAACAGCTGATGAAATAACTTTTGCTGGATTACCGGCAGGAAAAACAAACAATAGTTTTTATTTATATACTGGGGCTTACTATTGGGCGGGCTCCCCTTATGCGTTCGGTGGTGATACTTCGGGTGAGTTCCTTGTGGATGATGTTGGCAGTCTGGACCTTGACCTTGTCTATAGCACTGGTGGGGTCCGTGGTGTAGTTTCTCTATCCTCTGAAAGTAAGTTACTAGGAAGTGGAACATATAATGATGTTTACACAGTAAATTAGAGCCAAAGAGAAAGACAACTTCTCTGAGAAAAGAAAGCAGCACAATCCTCGATTGTGCGTCGGTAAAAAAATAAAACTAAATGTGGTTGAAATATTAAAGCAGTAAATCATAATAAAGTGTTACACCCCTTTATGGGGTGTATAGTAAAAATATGAAAGAAGGTTTATATGAATAGTAATAAAAAAACATTAACAGCAATTTTAATATTACTTGTAATGTGTACAGGAATATCTATTTCTTATGCATTTTTTAAGGTTGCTAGTTCTAATAATAATGCAAATACAAATGTTACAATAAATGGTGCAGCACTTTGTATGTCACTTCAGTTATCCTCAGATAATATTACAATATCTAATGAATATGCTGTACCTATATCTGATAGTAAAGCATTAAGCACGGATACATATAAAACTTCAGTTACTATAACAAATAATTGTAATACTAGTCAATCATTTAATTTACTTCTTGTACCAAATAGTTCTAATACAATGCCAATTAAAGCATTAAAATTTGCTTTAGTTGAGGAAGGAGTTACTCCAACAACTGGAACACTTATATCAAATGAATATTTTTTAGATAGTACTATTCAAAAACAACTATTATCTATTAAAAATGAAACATTAAAAAATGGATTTAGTGTAGGAAGTGGAACAGTTAGTTCTGGAACTAAAACATATAGTTTATATTTATGGATAGATAAAGATGAAGGAAGTTTAGGTAATGGCTCCACTATGGATAAAATATTAAATGCATATTTAACATTAGGTAGTGGTTCTGTTATTGGAACACAACTAGTAAAAGGAGGTTTATATAAAACTATAGAAAATAGATATAATGAAGATAAAACATATTTAGGACTTTATACTGGTGAAGACTCTGATACATATAATTTTCCAGTATATTATTATAAAGATAACGTACAAAATAATAATGTCCTTTTTGCAGGATTTTGCTGGAAGATAGTAAGAACAACAGAAACAGGAGGAGTAAAACTTATTTATAATGGAGCTCAAACTGATGGTTCTTGTAATAACACAGGAACAGATTCACAAATAGGAAAAAGTGCCTTTAATAGTAGTGCTAATTCACCAGCATATGTAGGATATATGTATAATAGTGTTTATGCATCTTCAAGTAAAACAATAATTAGTAGTACATCTTTCAGTGGAACAAAAGCATATGGAGATGGAGTAACATATGCAAGTAGTAAGTATACATTAACAAATGCAACAACGCTTTCTGTGTCAAGTTCAAATATAAGTACTTTAGTAGGAAAATATACTTGTAATAGTTCAAGTACAACAGAAACTTGTACAAATGCTCGGTATATAGTAGGATATAGTGGCACAACAATATATTATTATTTACTATCTGGAGGAACAACAGATGGTACAACACTTGCAAATAAAAATTATGTATTTGGATCATCATTTACATATGCAAATGGTACTTATACATTAAGTGATACAACAACAATAAATAGTGATACATTTATAACAAATAGTTCTAATGTAAATACACATCATTATACATGTTTAAGTAGTGGAACAACGTGTAGTTCACTATATTATGTATATTATATATATAATGGTACTGCATATTACATAACCTTAACTGGAGGAAAATCAGTAGATGACGCTTTAAATGAAATGCTATATAATGCAAATACTAAAAGTAGTAGTAATAGTAGTACAATAAAAACATATATAGATAATTGGTATAAAAATAATATGACAAGTTATACAGATATGCTTGAAGATACAGTATTTTGTAATGATAGAAGTATGAATAATAAAACAAGTAATGGCTGGTATCCAAATGGAGGAGATACAAGTATATATTTACAATTTAAATATAATAATATACCTACAACTCCAAGTTTAAAATGTACAAATGAAAATGATAAATTCACAGTAGAAAGTAGTAATGGAAATGGGGCATTAACATATCCAGTAGGTTTATTAACAGTACCAGAAGCAAAATTAGCAAATTATGGAAGTAGTAATTATTTAAATAATGGACAATATGTTTGGCTTGGTTCTCCCTACTACTTCTACAACAACTATGCTAACTTTGGGGCGGTGTATTCTTCGGGTTTCATCAACAGCTATGTTGGCTCTTCGTGGGGCGTGCGTCCTGCCGTTTCTTTAAAACCTGGCACCAACATAACATCAGGAGATGGCAGTTATACTTCGCCGTTTGTGATAGAATAAATTCGAAGGGAAGTAGGTGCCATCACTTCAAATTAGTAAATGTCCGGGAAAACCTTTCCCGGACAGGAATTAAACTGTATGTGGTTGATAAATAATGTTAGTAAAACATATTATGTAATAGTTACACCCCTTTATGGGGTGTATTGTAATTAACTATGATCTCATTAACTTAACTGTGTCTAATATGTAATTTCTGAATATTATTATGAAGAATGGTTGATAGAAATTATCAATTTTTAACTTTGACATTTTTATCAGTTTTTATATTAACATTTATAAGATATACTCTCTATTTGTAAAGTATTTTACATTTACTAAATTTATTTTTTAGTTTTATTAAAAAAAATATTGATTATATTCAAATATTTGTTAAAATTTAATTGTGTGAGTGATTTATTGATATTGGATTAAACAGTTGTGTTTAATTTAGAATTATGTTGTTATAATAAGGACACTTTTTGGCCTGCTTCTCCTAACAACTTCAACAACAACGTGAACAATTCGAGGGCGTGCGTCCGTCCATTTTCTGATAATATACTTAATAATCGTTATTATATATTTGATAATATTTAAGTGCTTTTTTGCTAAATTTATAATTTTTATGTTATGGTGAAATTTAGCAGTTTAATAATTGGAAACAGATATAATTCTAGGAAACATAATGTTTCTAAAAATATTGTAGTGTAGGCTATGCTATTTACTTTTGTAATTAGCATAGCAATTTACTACCTTCAAAAAGATTATAATGAATAGTGATAAAGATTTAGAAAACTATGATAAGATATTTAACTTTTTTGAAAGTATAAATATAAATACGTAACTAAAAAAATTTAAAAAGTATTATTTCTATGTAAAAAGGTTTGGGTTATTTATATTTTAGTTTAAATTAGATTATAATTAAAAGACATTCTGGGATGCAGGGACCATCAAGATTAAACGTGAAAAAATCAAATGAAAAAAGTGATGTTACAGCATCACTTTTTATGTACATTATGATATATACTATAATTGAGAAATAAAGATATATTAAATGTACAAATATATGGAAACGATTTTTTTTATTTTTGATAGTCAAATTTTGTAAAAAAAAGTAAAATATGAAGTAGAAATAGTATTGAAGTGAAATTGATATTATTTTTAACTTTTTTTATATTGATTATTTTAATAAATATTGTTATTATTAGTTTGTGTGAGTTACGTATATTTTAGATTATAATTCAATTTTTTGTAGGGATGTAAAAACATCTTATTTTTTGTGCTTTTAAAAATAGAAAGGAAGTGTTTAAATGATAAATTATTATGACAAAATCAAAGAAAAGTTATTAAAAAATGAGATCTATGGAAAGGTAAAAGATTATTCAAAAGAAAGAAATAAAGTTCTTACTTATTTTGAAGTAGGTAAACTTTTAAGTGAGGCTGGTAAAGAATATGGTAAGAATATTATTGGAAGTTACGCTGATAAACTAGTTAATGATGTAGGTAAAAAATATAATGAAAGATATTTAAGATATATGAGACAGTTTTATGAAATGACATTGGAAATAAAATGGAACCCAATGGGTTCCATTTTATCCTGGAGCCATTATAAAGTACTTTTACCTTTAAAAAATGTTGATGAAATAAAATATTATATAGATGTTTGTGAAAAAAGAAATCTTACAAAAAGGGAGTTAGAATCGTTAATTAAATCCAAAGAATACGAAAGACTAGGCGAAGAAACAAAAAATAAATTAGTTACAAATGAAGAATTAAAATTGCCTGATTTAGTACCAGATCCTTTATTAATTAAGAGTGAATTTGATAAGAAAAAAATAACTGAATATGCACTTAAAGAGGCGATACTTAATAATTTAGATAACTTTTTAAAACAGTTAGGTAATGGTTTCCTTTATGCAGGAAACGAATATAAAATAAAGATTGGTAATAACTATAATTATATGGATTTACTTTTATATAATGTAGAATATAACTGTTACGTTGTTATAGAACTTAAAGTAACTGAACTAAAAAAAGAACATATAGGTCAGATTGAAGTTTATATGAACTATGTTGATAAAGTTATTAAGAAACCTTATCATGATAAAACTATTGGCATAATTATATGTGCTAGAAATAATAAATATGTAATTGAATACTGTTCTGATGAACGAATATTTGCAAGAGAATTTAAAATAACAAGTTAGAAAGGAAGTGTTAAAATGAATTATTATGATGAAATTAAAGAAAAATTATTAAAAAATGAAATCTATGCAAAGGTAAAAGATTATTCTAAAGAAAGAAATAAAATTCTTACTTATTTTGAAGTAGGTAAACTTTTAAGTGAAGCAGGAAAAGAATATGGTAATGATATAATTGGTAGTTATGCCGAAAAATTAGCTATTGAAGTGGGTAAAAAATATAATGTTAGAACACTCCGTAGAATTAGACAGTTTTATAATGTTTTTAAAGACGAAAAATGGTCGCCATCGGCGACCGTTTTGACCTGGAGTCACTATACAGAACTTTTGGCGTTAAATGATATTAATAAAATAAATTATTACATTGATATTTGTAAAAAACAAAGCTTAAGTAGAAATGATTTAAGAAATAAAATCAAATCCAAAGAATATGAAAGACTAAGCGAGGAAACTAAGAATAAATTAATAACTAATGAAGAATTAAAACTACCTGATTTAGTTCCAAATCCAATATTAATTAAAAGTGAACTAAATCAAGAAAAGTTATCTGAATATACATTAAAACAAGCAATACTTAATAATTTAGAAAACTTTCTAACTCAGTTAGGAAATGGTTTTAGTTATATTGGAAATGAATACAAAATGAAAGTTGGTAATAATTATAATTATATTGATTTACTTTTATATAACTTTAAATATAAGTGCTTTGTAGTTATTGAATTAAAAGTAACTGAACTTAAGAAAGAACATATAGGTCAAATTCAGGTTTATATGAACTATATTGATAAAAATGTAAAAGATGTATCTGATGACAAAACTATTGGCATAATTATATGTTCAAAAAATAATCAATTTATAATTGAGTACTGTTCTGATGAAAGAATATTTGCAAGAGAATTTAAAATAACAAGTTAGAAAGAAAGTGTTAAAATAAATTATTATGATGAAATTAAAGAAAAATTATTAAAAAATGAGATTTATGCAAAAGTAAAAGATTATTCTAAATAAAGTTCTTACTTATTTTGAAGTAGGTAAGAAATACAATTTAAGAACTTCATATAACAAATAAAAATATCTATTTGAATTAATTGAAATAATTCATTATATTTTATATAATATAGTGGTAAAGGATAAGATATGATAGAAAGATATGAAGAATATTTAAAATATGAACTTAATTATTCAAATTATACAATAAAAGAATATATAATTCATGTAAAAGAATTTCTATTTTATTGTGATGAAAATAAAATAGATTATTTAAATATTAATAAAGATATAATAATAGATTATCTAAAAAAAATAGATAATTTATCTAATAAAAGTATAAGTGCTATATTAAGTTCATTAAGATGTTTTTATAACTATTTATTAGATAATAAAATGATTGAAGTAAATTATTTTAAATTAATTAGTAATCCTAAATTAGAAAAAAAATTACCAACTTTTTTAAGTTATGAAGATATTAGAAAAGTAATTGATTCAATCGAAGAAACAGACACTTTATCTATTAGAAATAAAATGATTATAGAACTATTATATGCAACTGGAATAAGAGTTAGTGAACTAAAAAATATTAAAATAAACGATATAAATTTTAGTGAAAAAAGTATTAAAGTAATGGGAAAAGGTAGTAAAGAAAGAATAGTATTTTTTAATAATCATTCGCTTATAGCTATAAATAAATATTTAGAAAACAGAGGTTTTAATAATGATTATTTAGTTCTTAATAATAAAGGGAAAGAAATTACTGTAAGGGGAATTGAACTCATAATAAAAAATGTTATAGATAAAGCATGTTTAAAAGTTCATGTTTCACCACATACATTTAGACATACTTTTGCTACACACATGCTTTCAAATGGATGTCCTTTAAAAAGTGTCCAAGAACTTTTAGGACATGCATCATTATCCTCAACAGAAATATATACACATATAACTGATGATTATATTAAAAGTGAATATCTTAAAAATATGCCACGAAGATAAAAAAAGTATAGACAATAGTAATTATTTTTGATATATTTAATTTGCTCGGAAAAAATAAGTTCTTTTTATGTAATAAAAAGACTTCAAAATCACACACCTTAGAAAGGTATATAACTATGTTTAATAATCTTTACTCTAACTCAGGATTCCTACTTGATTTAGCTTTTAAAAAAATATTTCTTGAAACACCACAACTATTTAACTATGTATATAATTATACCTTAGAATTACTTGATCTACCAATAGACGATAGTATTCATTTACTTGATAACAATGTAAATGATAATATAAATATTAAAAATAGAGAATCAGATTTACTTTATGAGTCAGATAATTATTTAATAAATATCGAAGGTAATAGTCAAACTTCAGTAAGTGTTAATTTAAAAAATTTATCATATCTATGTGCTTTACTTTTAAGACAGGTAAAACCTGGTGATGCGGATAAAGTTAAAAAAGTATTGCAAATTAATATAAATAATAAAAGTCCATTTAAAACAAAAAATTTTATAAATATAACTGAATTAATTGATAGTATAACTAATGAAGTAAGAAATGAACTTTTTTTTATAGTCGATTTTAATCTTGAAAATAGTTATAATATGACATATAATGAAATTGCTAGTTTACCGGGTGATGACCCAAGAAAGATATTTTATGTATTTACAAGTGAAAATAATGATAAATATTATGAGTTATATAAAAATAATAAATTAGGTCAATTAATATTAAGGAGGATGGAATATATGGTAGAAAATTTTGATGCAATATTTTATTATGATAGAGATAAATTTAATGAGCAAGTAGCTAAAGAAGTTGGCTTTGAAGAAGGAAAAACTGCGGGAATGGCTATTGGTATAGACAAAGGCAAAAAAGAAATAATTTTAAATCTACTAAAAGCAGGGATGAATGAATTAGATATTATGAAGTACTTAGGTATCACTGAAAGTGATCTTGAGGAAATTAAAAAGTATAAGTAAATAACTTATGCTTTTTTGATTATTTAAAATAATAGAGTTTAATTATATGGTCTTACAATAGTTTAGTGATAAAAAGGTTGTAAAAAGAGTTTATTTATTATATAATATGGAAAGAAAAAAGGAGAGAAATATAAATGAAAAATGTACATGAAATTGAAATTAAACTTACTACTGAATGGGAAAAATGCTTAGATGATGCATTTAAGAAAAAAGTTAAGGAAACTAAAGTAGATGGTTTTAGAAAGGGAGCTTGTCCAAAAGATATATTTATCAAAAGATTTGGTATTGAAAGTCTTTATATGGATGCTGTTGATGAAGCAGTAGCAGTTGGTTATAAAAAAGCTTTAGAGGATAATAAAGATATTAATCCAGTTATTGAACCAAAAGTAGATATTAAAAATATTTCTGCAAAAGAAATAGAATTTAAATTTACTATTATAACTAAACCAGAAATTACTTTAGGAGATTATAAAAATTTAGGAATTAAAAAAGAAGAAGCTAAAGTAAGTAAAAAAGAAATTGATGAAGAAATTAAAAAATTGCAAGATAAATTTGCTGATTTAATTGTTAAAGAAGATGGTATTATTGAAGAAGGTAATACTGTAGTAATTGATTTTAAAGGAACTGTTGATGGAGAGCCTTTAGAGGGTGGAAGTGCTGAAAACTATTCACTTGAGATTGGAACTCATTCATTTATTCCAGGTTTTGAGGAAGGCTTAGTTGGTCATAAAACTGGTGATATCGTTACTTTAAATCTTAAATTCCCTGAGGATTATGTAGAAAATCTTAAAGGAAAAGATGTAGTATTCGAAGTAAAAGTTAATGAAGTAAAAGTAAGAGTTTTACCAGAAATTAATGAAGAATTCTTTAAAGATTTAGAATATAATGATGTCAAAACTAAAGAAGAATTAGAAAATAAAGTAAAAGAGGAACTTCAAAAAGAAGAGCAAGCTAAACTTGATGATATTCATTTAGATAAAGTTTTAGATAAAGCAATGGAAAATATGAAAATAGAGCTTAACAAAGAAATCATTGATGATGAAATTCATAGAATGATCCATGAATATGAAAGACAACTTAAAATGCAAGGTTTAGATATGAATAAATATTTTGAACTTACTGGTGATACTGAAGAAGGACTTCATAAAAAAATGGAAGGTGAAGCTACAAAAAGAGTTAAATGTCGTTATTTAATCGAAGAGGTTGCTAAAAAAGAAAATATTGACTTTACTAAAGAAGAAGTTGATGCTAAAGCAAAAGAAATGGCTGAAAACTATGGTATTACAGTTGATGAATTAATTAAAGCATATGGAACTATTGATGTAGTTAAATATGATATGACAATGCATAAAGCATTAGAAATTATTAAAGAAAATAATTAGTATATTAACTTTTGAGCAGATTAATTTCTGCTTTTTTTATTTGAAATTAAAAATAAAAATTTACATTGACTTAATCACTTGATAATGTTATGGTAGTAGTAAGAAAGTCAAAGGTGATATTAAATGAAAAAAATAACTATGAAAGAATTTCAAGATAAAAGTAATATTGAAATTATTAAAGAACTTATGAAAAAAAATAAAGGATATATTACTTCTAAAGAACTTGATATGTTTGATTTACATAGAATGTATCTATCAATTATGCAAGATAAGGGTATTATAAAAAAAGTTGCACCAGGTATTTATATTGATGTTAATATTAAAAAAGATAATTATTATATTTTTGGATTAAGTATGCCTAATGCAATATTTTCACATATGACAGCTTTATATTTTCATGGTTTATCTACAAAATCACCAAATTGTGTGTATGACATAACAGTAAAAAAAAGTTATAATAGTGCTCATTTAAGAAAACATAATGTATTTTATGTTAATAATGATGTTTATGAACTTGGTCTTACTGAAATAGAAACACCTATGGGTAATAAAATAAAAGTATATGATATTGAAAGATGTATATGTGATATTATTAGATCTAAAAATAGAATGGACTTTAACCTAGTTAAAAGTTGTGTAAAAAAGTATATAAGAAGAAAAGACAAAGATTTTGTTAAACTATATTTATATGCTGAAAAGTTTGGTATAAAGAAGGTGGTAATGAATTATATTGATTTGCTGTCGTAAATAAAAATTATCTAAATTCTAAAGGAAATGGGAGGTTAAAAATGAATCAAGATAAAATGCATTTAATTAATAAAATTTTTAATAATGAAACAATAAGAACTGTATGGGATAAGGAAAAAGAAAAATATTATATTAGTGTTGTTGATATAGTTGGGGTAATATCAGAAAGTGATAACCCTAGAAATTATTGGAAAGTATTAAAACATAGGTTAAAAGAAGAAGGAAATGAGTCGGTTACAAAATGTAACCAACTGAAATTAAAGTCTTCTGATGGTAAATATTATAATACAGATGTTGTTGATATTGAGGGTATGTTTAGAATAATTGAATCTATTCCTAGTAAAAATGCAGAACCAATAAAACAATGGCTTGCAAAACTTGGAAGTGAAAGAATTGATGAAGTATTTGATCCATCTATTGCTGCTCAAAGAGCTGTAGATATATATCGTGCTAAAGGTTATGATGAAAAATGGATTGCAAAAAGATTAAAAGGAATTCAAGATAGAAAACAGTTAACTGATGTTTGGCAAGAGGGCGGTATAACTGATGGAAAAGAATATGCTATACTAACTAATGAAATCTATAAAGAATGGTCTGGTATGACAGCAAAAGAATATAAAGAATATAAAGGTCTTCGTAAAGAATCTTTAAGAGATAATATGGATAATCTTGAACTAATATTAACTGATTTATCCGAAGAAACTGCAAAAAGACTTGCTGAAAAACATAAACCACAAGGTTTAGATCAAAATAAAGAAGTTGCTAGAATGGGTGGTCATGCAGCAAAAGTTGCAAGAGAAGACATAGAAAAAAATTTAGGAGAAAGTGTTGTTACTAAACAAAACCGACTAAATTATGAATATAAAGATGAATTAGAAATTGAAACTAAGTAAAAATTATTACAAAAAAAAGTTATATATATTAGTATATAATGAATTAAATTTTCTATACTCTAATTGACATTCAGTATCAAAGTAGTATAATTAAATTACATTCAATTAGTGCATAGAAATGTGGATTTTCACTTAATTAAGTGCGTCTCCTATTGGAGACTTTTTTAAATGTTATAGTTTAATTAAATTTCTATTTCAAAAAACTTAAATATTTGACTTTATTGGAATTGAAAAAAATTATCATGATAATATTTACAACAAGTTAAAAATATAGTATATTGTTTTTAGTAAAAATAAGTAAAATACATTAGAAAATATTAGTAATGTGTTTTACTTTTTTTATATGGAGGAGAGTATATGAGATTATCAAAAATTAATACAAAAATAACTGATGAATATTTGAAAAGTAGTGTGGAAAGTTTATACTTTGATCGTAAAAGAGGTAAAATTAAACCATTAGATTTAGCAAATACTATAGCAGCTTTTGCAAATGCCAATGGTGGTGTTGTAGCGGTGGGAATTACTGATGATGGTAAATACGAAGGCTTAAATATTTATGGAGAAGAAGTAATTAATAATATTCAAAAATGTGTAGTAAACTTTTTATCTCCTTTACCATTATATAAAACAGAAATAATTAATATAAAAAATGATAAAGGTATTAATGACATTATAATATTATTTCATATTTTACCAGCAACAGATTATATAATAAGAAATGTAAAAGATGAAGTATATTTAAGACAAGGAGATTCTTCAGTTAAACTTAATTCTAATCAAATAAGAAGCCTTGAATATGATAAAAATCAAAGAAATTTAGAAAATGAAATTCTTTATGAATCTGGAGTCGAAGATATTGATGAAGAAACATTAAGATACTATAAATTTTTAATTAATGCAGACGATTTATCTAATGAGAAGGTTTTAATTGCAAAAGGATTTTTGAAAAATGTAAATAATAAATTACATTTTACTAAAGCGGGTATGCTACTTTTTGGCAAAAATCCAAGTTTTTATATGCCAAGTGCTAGAGTAAGAGTAGTTAAATTCGAAGGTAATACTTTTGAAGTTGGAGAAAATTATAATGTTATTAAAGATAAGACTTTTGATAAATGTTTATATAAAGTTATTAATGAAGCAAAAGAATTTATTAGTTCACAGTTAAGAGAATTTACAAAATTAAATTCTGATGGAGTTTTTGAAACAATACCAGAATATCCACAGTTTTGTTGGTTCGAAGGTTTAGTCAATGCTATAACTCATAGGGATTACTCTAATACAGGTGAGTATATTTTAATAAAAATATTTAATGATCGTTTAGAAATATCAAGTCCTGGTTCGTTAGGGGGCTTTGTAACGATTGATAATATGAAAAATGAAAGATATTCAAGAAATCCCTTAATATCTCGAACATTAACTGAATTTGGCATAGTTAGAGAACTTAATGAAGGTGTAAAAAGAATATATAAGGAAATGGACAATATTCATTTAAATGAACCTAAATATTCAGTAATTAATAATCATTTAGTATTATTAGTTTTAGAAAATAACATTGAAGTAAGAAGTAAAATTCAAAGTAATAGTATGTTAAAAAAAGATAAAATTAGAGAGTGTTGGAATACATTAAACTATCAAGAACAAAAAGTAATACAAATGATTTATGATAAGGGTAATGTTACATCATTAGATGTTGCTATTTTAATTGAAAGAGGTAAAACTACTGCAATTAAACTCTTAAATAAATTACAAGAAAAGGATTTAGTTGTATGGACGGGAACATCAAAGACAGACTGCTATGGAAACTATATTTTAAAACTATAATATATAATTTTAATTATATATAGCACCAATTCGTTTGAATTGGTGCGTTCACAAGAGTTCAGAGCTGTTCACAAGAGTTCAGAGCTGTTCACAAGAGTTCA